>JAEIGA010000303.1_pt1 | contig 71726 bp, 105 predicted proteins | sample 9270691 | NCBI WGS metagenome assembly JAEIGA01 (sample SAMN17057246, study PRJNA624740) | gut metagenome | biome: biome; isolation source: fecal sample | host: Bos grunniens | place: China: Xizang | collected 2019 | reverse complement strand
GGTTATGAAATTTCTACTTGCAATGTTGCTATTTGCAATGTTTAGCATATCTTTTTTATTCGTATGTATTGCACCCATACTTTTGTGCATAATAAGCGAATCTTTGATATGGCTATTGTTATATGTAAGCTATATAGCTACGATAGTAGGGATGGTGTGTGATTTTACATAAATTCAACAATAAGCACTTGTTTAATAACAAAATAATGGCTATATTTGCATAAAATTTAAGTATATGACAACAAGTATTACAGGTAAAATCGTAGAGGTGCTTCAACCTAAGAGTGGAGTATCAAAAAGCGGTAACGAGTGGATGTCGCAATCATTCGTTCTTGAAGAAGAAAACAAAGACAAAATCGTGTTTGATGTGTTTGGCGCAAACAAGATTGCCGAGTACAACCTTCAAGTAGGCTCTACCGCAGCTGTAACAGTGAAGATTGAAAGCACGAGTTGGAATGGTAAGTATTTTACAAAAGTTAGTTGCGTAAATTGCATTAGCAATACTGCAAATCAGCAACAGACAACTCAACCACAACAACAAGTACAACAACCAAGACCTATTCAAACGCCAAATCTTGATGCAGCAAGAGAGGTTCAGACACAACAAACAAGTGTGAATGACCTGCCATTTTAATAACTTATAAATTAAAAAGCAATGATGCACGAAGTAACATTGAAACGAACCATTGTCGATAACAAAGGTATTGACAAGGAAATTAGTGAAAAGTATTTAGTAGAAAACAGGGTGTTCTGCGCAGAAGCCGAAGCTACAATGCTTGAGTATTGGAACTCTGAATGCGAGGTAACATCGGTAAGACAATCAAAGATTATGGAGTTCGTCAACCAACGCGAAAACGACGAACAAGAAATTTATCTTGCAGAGGTTGAGTCTATCTTTGTTGGCGAGGATGGCGAAGAAAAAGCGACAAAGTATGTTGTTGGTGTGTTCGCTACATCAGTAGAAGAAGCAACATCAAAAATGCGCGAATACATGAAGCAAGGTATCCAAGACATGAAATTAACATCAGTTAAGAGAACGAAAATTGTAGAACTATTAAACTAAACAAGTTATGGCTAACGAAGTTCAAATTAAACAAAATGTGGGCGACCAAGTGATTGCCCGAGTTAATAGTCTTTGCGAAGCAGGTTTCAATATGCCGAAAGACTATAATTTCGTGAATGCAATTAAGATGTCTATGCTTAAATTGCAAGACTTGAAGGACAAGAACGGAAAGAATGCGTTGGAAGTTTGTACACCTGCGTCTATCCAAACCGCATTGTTCCGTATGTGTTGCAAGGGCTTGAATGCAGCGCTTAATCAAGTTTACTTCATCGTAAGAGGCAACGTGCTTTGCGACCAAGATTCTTACTTTGGCAAGGTGTTGATGGTTAAGCGCATCTATCCAAATTGGAATCCCGTTCCCGTAGTTATCCGCGAAGGAGACGTGTTTGAATACGCAATAAAACCTACAACTGGCAAGAAGTATGTCGTAAAGCATGAGCAGAAGCTTGAAAACATGGATGGCGGATTTGTTGGTGGTTACATATACCTACCCGATGGCGAGTTGTACATCATGACGAAGAAGCAAATCATGACAGCATGGTCAAAATCATCAAACAAGGAACAAACTACACATAAGCAATTCGATGAGAAGATGGTTCAAAAGACTTTGGTTAACAGCGGTTGTAATATGATTATCAATTCAACCCCTGAGTATCAAGTAGCCATGAGTGAAGAAGAAGAGCTTATCGAAACAAAGCTTCCCGAGAACGAAAAGTTTGACGAGTTCGAGGAAGTTGCGGAAGAACCCATCCATGTAGACACCGCAACTGGTGAAATTAAAAGCGAAGATAAAACAAAGTACGACGAAATTGAATTTTAATTTTTATGAAAGTAACAAAAAAGGTTCTCGCTAAGTTCATTGCAGAGAACACATTTTTAGATGTCAACGAATCTTCCGAGTTGGTAGACCAGGTGTTGACCTTTATTAAAGAACAAGTGTCGAATGGTGACGGCGCAGAGATTAGAGGATTTGGCTCAATGCACGTGGAAGTTTCAAACAGAACTGTTGTTCGCAACATCTCAAAGAATGAGCAAATGGTTGTGCCACCTTCTAAGAGAATCAAATTCAAACCAAGTAGGGATTTCTTAAACATGTGTAAAAACTAATAGTATGCAGTGGAAAACTTTCTTTCTTATATTATCGTGGGTTATCGTGACGCTCATAGTTACAAGCGTGGCATTTGAAGCCATAAACATGAGCAACACGTTCATAAACTATGTAGGAATAGCTTTGTTGGCAACATACGCATTCCTTTCAATCAAAACAAAATGTTTCACTAAATTTTAATAAAAGTAATTATGAAAAAGCTTAATTTATTTATTGCTGCTATTGCAGTTACACTGCTTTCAAGCTGTGGTTATGAGAGAATTGACGCTGGTTACGAAGGTATCAAGGTGAACCTTTATGGTGACGGCAAGGGAGTAGACGACATCGTGCTTGTAACAGGTGCGGTATGGTATAACCCTATCAAGACCTCGGTTTACGAGTATCCTACATTCGTGCAGACAGTTGACTACCCTGCATTCGAAGTTAACTCAAAGGATGGTACAAAGTTCACTGTTGACCCTTCGGCTCTTATCAAGATTGAAGATGGCAAGTCTCCTATCGTATTCAAGAACACTTTATATGTATACATCAAGGATGCAGCACGAATTGAATTTAATAAGTATAATGCAGATGAAATCGTATCAAATCGTGAAGCTGTAGATAAGGCATTTGAATTAAGAGTAAAGGAATGTTTTGCACAAGAAAACTTTATACTTGACCAATTATCTCCTGGAATTAAATATCCTAACTCATACGAAGACGCTATCAATCAAAAGAATAAAGCCGTACAAGACCAAATGCGCGTTCAAAATGAGGTTGCCGTAGCTAAAGCGGAAGCTGAAAAGAAAGTCGCGAAAGCACAAGGTGACGCGGAAGCTTTGCGTATCAAGGGCGACGCGGAAGCTGAATATAATAGAAAGATTGCAGCATCATTGTCACCTCTTATGGTTCAGCAAATGATGATTGACAAGTGGAATGGACAGCTTCCAACATTTACTGGTGGTAACGGTACTATACTTGACGCATCTAAACTTTTGAAGTGATATGGGAATGCTGTTTATAGTTTACGCGATTAGCGCATACCTAATGTACCTTGTGATGTTCAAGACTTATTATTACACAAGATGTCGAGGTGAATACACGATTGTTGAACGAGTGAAGAAACCCGTGTGGTTGTGGATGTTGTCTGCAATACTCTTTTTGACTCCAATAGCAAACTTGATGGGTTATGCGGTTTCTATATACCTTATTTATCAAGATTTTTTTACCGCATACAATGAGCAACGCTATGTGAGAATCAAGGAATCAAAGTTGCTTGACTTTTTCACAAAAAAGATTTGATGAAAGATGGCTATATTTAAGACCATATCTTCAGGCTCAATAGGTAATTGCTATGTTCTTGAATGTAGCGAAGAATCTATCATCATTGAGTTAGGCGTTAGTTGGAGTGAAATACTAAAAGGTCTAAACTATAATATTGGCAAAGTAGTGGGAGCGCTATGCTCCCACTGTTAGAGTCACAAAGACCATTCAATGTCGATAGAAAACGTAATAAAGCACGGTTTGAGCGTTTATTCTTGCGAGGATGTGCAAAGTATCCATCAACATGTGAAAGTCCTTAAAAAGGGCTTAAAAACCCAAATAGGAGGATTTAAGGTTCAAAGGGTGGACTTGCATCATGATGTGGATTGCATTGGATTCCTTATCGAGCATGATGAGATTGGGAGAATGGTCTTTTGTACAGATTGTAGAGCTATTCCATATAGGTTCAAAAATGTTAACCACTTCATTGTTGAGAGTAACTATTCAAGCGATTTGATGATAGACCACATGTGTGAGAATATCTACAGCAAATCTGCAAGCGAGAATCACATGGAGATTGGCGATACGATTGAGTTCTTAAAGCGAAACTACTCTGCTTCTTGCAATACGATAGTCTTAATACATTTATCACAAGGCAATGCAGACCCAAAGAAATTTGCGCGAATGGTTAAAGAAGAGCTTGGTTTTAGTAATGTGCATGTTGCGCGAAAAGGCCTTGAAGTGGAACTATTAAAAGAAGAGTTTTGATATGAGTGAAGCAGTAGTTAAATATCATATAGCGCATAGATTTAAGGATGAGATAATAATTCCGTTCGTAGCTCTAACGCCAAATATAGACTTCTGTACTAAGAAAGACGAAGAAAAGATTTGCTTGATGGCGGATAACATTAAGTGCAAGGTCATTAGTTGGGAAGAGAAGCACATGTGTGAGCTTGCCGATGACGTAAAGCGTATATACGGAATCACAAATATGTGAGACTTCATCATGAAATGGTACGGATTGGACAAGCACATGGATAGTATGTACTTTTTGAAGATAAAGTTAAAGAAGATTTGACATGGATTACGGATGGCAAACGATAACCGGCAATTGTCCGAGCAAGAGTAATTGCTACAAGATTATAACGCTTAGTGGTCATGGCTCATTGGCAAAGACTAAAGCGTTAAAGGAATACGAGGACACATTCTACATGCAATGTGGTAAATATAGAAACATGAAGATTGACACCTTTTTTGAATATCATTGCAGAGTGTTTTACCCTTCCATGCGCACTGACTTGGACAACCATTGCAAGGTGGTGCTTGATGCCATGCAAAAAGCAAAGGTTATAACAAACGACAACAAGTGTGTAAAAATTGTAGCTGAAAAATTTATTGACAAAGACAATCCGAGAATAGAATTTAAGTTAGTAACAATTGATTAAAATTTTAAGACAATGTCACAAAAAAGAAAACCTATTGTGATGTATTTCTACGCACCAGAGTGGGATAGAAATGCTAATGAGAAGAAGGACAAAGTAGTAAAGGCTTGCAAGGAGTTTGGACTCACTTACAATCTTATTGACGTTGAAACGCAAAATGGTGTTTCGTCCTCCATCAAGTATGGAGTAAGAAATGTTCCAACGGCTGTAATTCTAAAGGACGGCAAGAAGATTGGTGTAGAAAAAGGCAATTACATCCACGATTTATTGGCAAACTATTGTTGATGTAATAAAAAATACCTATCTTTGTGGTGTAGAAGTAAACTTTTTGAACAAGCTCAAGGCGAAACGAAGTAATTCGGAGTAGCCTAACTTTTTGTTAAAATGGAAGATAAAACAAATAGCAACGTAGCAATCTATTGCGTATATGCAATCTTGTACGCTAACGACATGTCGTGCAATCTAATAAAAGACTTGGGCGTTTTTATAAAAAACATGGATAAGGAAACGCAGAAAATCTATGGTGCTCTAATGAAGCGAATAAGAAACTACGATACGAGCCTCACCAAGATTATAGGCAATTCTTTTGAGTTTTTCGCAGACTACAATGCAAACATGGATGACATAAATGATGAGTGCTTATTCAACTTTAGAAACTCAATCGTAAAATTCTATGAAGGCCTAAACTTCAAGGATTATAAGTTTTTAGGGTATTTGGAGGCTGCACATACAAGTCTTACATTCGCAGAAAACGTAATGAATGTTGTTTTGGATGTTGCTAAAAAAAGAGGAATAGGTGTAGAGTCTTTGCAAACATACAACCTGCGCGAGCTAAAGCGTATAATGGATGACCTATCTTATTGGTGCTATAGACACGTTCGCAAGACAATGACTGGCACAATAAATCTATTCGAAGATAAGGATATTATCACCAGCTTTGTTAAGATGAATGAAAACCTTTTGAATTACGATGTGTTCGAAAGGTGTTACGCGAAAACAGTTAATGAAAGAAATAGTATAAATGGATTATAAAGAACAGATAATAACGAGGAGTCAAGCACAATCACTACTCGATAAGATGAAAAAGATGGAATCTAAGGAAAAGATGCACAGATTCGTGTTAAACGATAGGACTGTAGTGTATTGCAAAAACAAGGATAGAATCAACGATTATATTAAACAATCATAACAAATGGATAATTACTCAGTTTCAATCAACTTAGCCAAGCTAAAAGGTGCTTGGACGGACACTCTTATGGGTAAAGATGGAGCGCTTGTAAAGTGTGTTGTAATTCCTATAGTCGAGAACAACATTCAATGTTTCGACCACCACGAGAGTGCGTACTTAAATATGTCAACAAGATTGTGTAACGACAAGCCTAAGTATACGCATAGCTTACACGCAAACATATCGCACGACAAGTATGTTGCTATGACACAAGAAGAACGCGACGCAAATCCGATTATCGGAAGAATGAGACCATTAAATTTTAAACGAAATAAGGATTAAATTATGAAAGTAAAGATTAAGAAATTAGACGCAAACGCAGTAATTCCTGCATACGCAACCGATGGTTCTGCTGGCATGGACTTGGTCGCGACAAGCAAGACAATCGACAAACATGGTAACATTGTGTACGGCACTGGACTTGCGTTTGAACTCCCTAAAGGATACGTCGGTTTACTTTTTGCAAGAAGTAGTAATGCTAAGACTAACTTGCTATTAATGAATCACGTAGGCGTTTTGGATAGTGATTACAGAGGCGAGGTTACATTCAAATTCAGGCCACTATATCACAAGGTGTTAAATACCGCTTGGGTGTGGTTCTGCGAAAACATTTTGAGGAGAAAGAACATGCCAGTGTATGTTCGCACTTGGACAGACACTAAAGAATACAATGTCGGGGATAGAGTTGGGCAAATTGTGATTGTCAAGCACCCTAACATTGAATTTGTTGAGAGTGAAGAATTAAGCAAAACAGAACGCGGTAGTGGTTCGTATGGCAGCACTGGGAGGTAGTATATGTTAATATATCAGCATAAAGATAAAAGTGTAGGCGAGAATGGCTACTCACACGATGGGAAGTACAAGGAGCAAGAATTGCATATATAGAATACAAAAGGAATTTGTTCGAGGAGATTGTGCTGCCTTACATTGATAAAATTAGTGTTAAACTTTACAACGCAATGAAGAACTATTTATGGTAGAAATAACAAATGTGAAAGTGTACGACTTAAAGGAGTCTGTGATTTCAAGTCGTAACGCAATGCGATTAACACCGCCCGAATACACAGACGAAGAGTTTGACAAATCTTTACCAAGAGCTATTGCATTATCTAAGTGTGGCGGTGGTAGTGGACATAGCAATTTTAGAAAAGGTATTAGAGTCTCATTCGACATAAAGTACCCTAATTACTTTACGCCAGAGTTACAGCGATACGCTTTCGTTGATATTGTATCATCGAGCAGTAAGATGCACAAGCTTGCGAACATGAACATGGATATGTGCTTTAACGAATATGTGTTGCCAGAGCGTAAGGCTCACATGAAGTGGCTTCTTAATCAGTACAATGAGAATAAGACTTACGAGAACTTTATGTATCTTTTAAGCAACTGTCCTCTAGGAGTAGAACTATTCATGCGTTGTTCTACTAATTACGAGCAGCTAGCTACAATTTACAGACAGCGTAAGCATCACCGCTTGAAAGAAGATTGGGGAGCATTTCTTGAAATGATTGAAGGTCTTCCTCTTGCGAAAGAGTTAATTTTAGTTGGACTTAATAAAGATGAAGAATGACAAGAATACCAAAGAAATTTCACGTTGGCGGTCAAGATATAGACGTAAAAGAAGTTGATATATGCGAGGATAGTTGCATTGGGAATATCGTATTGGCTCAAGGCGAAATACAGATTGCGAGGTATGTAACAAGGGGTATAGAGCAGTCTGAGTCATCTAAACTTAACACGTTCTATCACGAACTTACTCATGCCATCTTAAAGACAATGGGCGAATATGAACTCAATAATAACGAAAAATTTGTATGTACATTTAGCGGTTTTCTAACAGAAGCCATAAGGAGTTTTAAGTATGAATAATTTCGCTGAAGTTTATAAGGTTGTAAAAGAAAACGAGGACAAAGGCTTTGTGACTATTATGAGTATCGATGGCCTAATGTCTATGCCTATTGATGAGTTTATAAAACAGCCAACAGAAGGCTTACTCTATGACCTTAATAGGGACAGACTGACAACAATCACACTTGGTAGTGAAGGCAACGTTCGTTGGGTTAACGACTATGCTATGGCGTTGGTGATTGAGTATTTAATGAAACAATTAAAAGAGAAAAATAATGAATAAAGACGAAGTGAAAGATTTATACAAAAAGGGTTGCAATGAGTATTTGAGACTTTTTTGCGAGAAGCATGGCTACGACTACGAAGATGCGAAAAATTCTTGGGTCGCGAATGAAGTTGGCGGCATAGTGTGTGTTAACGACTACTTTGTTGATATGCAAACCATCATCGACGATGTAGACCTTGCCACAACAGAAGACGAGTTTTTGAAATGGTATGACTATTGCTTAGAGGCAGCTGAGTTCGGTCTTACAACTCCTAATTACAAGAGTTGGGTAAAAGGATGTCCACGAACTTCTAAGGAATCGTTTGACAATCTTAGAGCAATCAAGCACAACTTGGAACGTGCCATTGATATAGAGAAAAATTTGAGAAATGGAGACTATTTTTAAGAAATACGAAAACAGCCTTATTAGTTCAAGTCATCGCGATGCCGCCTTTCAAAAAGTGGTGTCGCTCGATGATGCAATAAACGCGCTAAGAAAAGCTCTTGAAGAATACAAGGGTGTATATAAGACTAATAGGCGTTTTGACTTTTGGGGCAACGAAATATTTTGAATATGGGCAAGTATTTTACAATACACGAAATGTGCCGCTCTCTTCAAGCGCAAGAGTTGGGCATAGTTAACGTTCCTAACAAAGCGCAACAAGACAGCATTGAGAATTTCATAAAAGTCATATTAGACCCAATACGCGAGGCTTGGGGAAAACCAATCACTGTAAGTAGCGGATTCCGAAACAAAGCCGTAAACAAAGCCGTTGGTGGTGTGTCAAATAGCCATCATCTATTCGAGAATGGATATTGCGCAGCTGATATAACGGTTGGCTCAAACCATGACAATGAGAGGCTATATGGACTAATCAGAAAATTAGACCTACCTGTTTGTCAGTGCATCGACGAGTACGGCTATCAATGGATACACGTATCCTATCACCCAACGGACATTAGACGACATTATTTCAAGGAAACATAACGCATAGATTCATACGTTTTTCATAGTAATAATTTGCCTGCCGAGATGGTCTGTGAAGATAGTCTCGGTTTTTATTCTTCTAACATCAACTCTTCTAACGCTTCTAATATCATCATACGAAGTTCGCAAGATGTGCAAACGCTATCGTCGTTCATGAAAACGTCGTATATTTCCTTCAATTTATCTTTCTCATTCATAATCTTCATTATATTCAGTTCTACAACAATCACACAGCAAATGATTTATCTTTGGAAACATTTGCATTGACAAATCACCTGTGAAATAAGCAATATCCTCGCATTTAGGGTCAAGATGATATACGTCGCAAACATGGCTTTGAAGGTGCGTAAGCTCGTGTACAAGAGAATTAAAGAACTCGGCTGCACAGCTCGTCTTTGCTATAACCATTACTGACTCTTGTCTTCGATAGTTCGAGTAACACAAGCCGTTATTCAATTTACCGCTTGTAAGGTTATCGAATGCTCGCTTCGCGCTTTCACTATCGCAACCAACCTCCCAAAGTAAATCCATAATAGGCTCTACCCAATACTCGTTAACAGCGAAGAAAGCGTGTACCGTCCAATTCCAATCCTTGACGTATACATCTTGTCTTATCATATCAGTTCCTCCCAATCTATAGGAATGCCAGCATAACACATCTTGGCATACCATTCGTTAAATATATAGCCATCTGGCTGGTCGGCATCGTCTATCTTGTCTTTCACATACATTGCTGCATATTGCTCGTTAGGTATAGACTTACCAAAAAAGTCGGCTTGAACCATGGAGAACACATACGCTGCATCGTACATGACATTGTTCTCCAAGTTGATAGAATACTTCTTCAGCATTTCCTCTACCTTCTCCTTTTCTGTAGGTTCAATCTTCTCTTCTTTGCCATCCTTGGTCTTCTTATACATGTTCTGAACGGCATACTTATAAGCCTTTCCATTAAAATGATACCCATAATTCTTTAGGTACTTCTTCATGTCCGTAGGCATATCTTCCCAAAAATCAAGACTTTGTTTTTCTTTCCTCATAACAATACTATTTTAAGATGAGTGGACAATGAAAACACCATCCACCCATCCGTTAAACAATCATCTTCCGCGTCCACGACCAGAGCCGCGAACACCGCGTCTTTCACGCATCATCATCTCTTCTTCTTCATCCCATTCGTCTTCGTCATCGCGATAGCCCATTGAGCCTCTTTGACCCATAGAGCCTCCACCATAACGTGAGCCGTAACCTCCGCGTGAGCCATAAGAACCACCACCTTGTCCGCCACGATTACCGTAGCCTCCTTCGCGCATTCCCATTTCGCTTTCCTCTTCCCACTCGGAGAAGCACTGCATAACTTTGCCCATTGCTTTTAAGGCTTTCTCGACGTGCTCTGAAGCTTTCTCAAACTTGTCCTCAGTAATCTTAATCATATACATAATTATTCCTCCTTAGTTTTTTTAGGTTTACTTATGCCAACGGTATCAGACAAGAGTTCAAGTACCTTCTCCAACTTTCCGTCTATGTGTCCCATGCGTTGCTCTAATGCTCCAATCTTCTCCTCTTGTTCCTTCTCTTTTGCAAAGGCAGGATTCAACTCTCTAAGCATTGCATCACAACTCTGTAACACTTTCTCGTGATACGGCACGCTATCCAATACTGTACGACTGCTTCGTATCATAGCTTCAACCTCCATGCTCATCGCATCCCTATTATCCGCTACAATAAGGTTGTTCTTACTTGTAATGGAGAGGTTTGATGGTAGTTGCTCGAAACGTAATGTCTCGTCACCATACTTGGCTACAACTTCAACTTGCATCTCTGGTTGACCAAACGGTTGTGTTGGATAGGTAGATTGACCAAACTTTGCCGTCTGATTACTAACGCTTTCAACCTCACACACTTTCAATAAAAGGTTGCTTTTGTCTAATACATAAAACAAATTCCCTTGTCTGATTCCGCTAAACATAATTCTTCTATTTGGTTAAACATTAAATTAAACCGCGCCTGTTAGCAACTGTACAACGCCTGATTGTGTATCCACCCAAACAAGGTAAATACCAGTACCAGCGATGTCGGCTACAGTAACGTTTGCACCATCATAAGTGGTGAGGTTGGCAGGATTGCCACCTTCTGTGGTAAACACTACGGGAAGGGTAGTAGTTGTCCCATCGGGGATAGCTTGTGCAAGCTGCACCACTACGACACCAACAAAGGGTCTTCCAACGTTGCGATGCGAATTGAAATCAAAGCGCACCTCGGTTGTGCTTACCGTTACTGCGGTAGAACGCAAGCAAGGCAATCCATTTACATTAACATTGATATTGAATGGTAATAGCATAATAGCCTCCTTTCTTTATCAATGATTAACCCCAACTAAAGTTGCCGTTGCAATTGCCGTTCCAACCACCAAAAGGTCCGAAACCACCATAACCACAGTATGTGGGAATCAAACCGTAAGTAGCATTAACGCTTGTGTTAAGGGGAACATACTGCTCGGGGCAAGCTATCTTCTTCACAGGAACTTGGTTACACTTCAACTCAGCCAAATCAGCCTGAATGGGAGCGAGCATAGCGGCAAACTGACTTGTCTGCTGTGCGTTATTCAAGATAACCGCTTGCTGTGCATTCTTCTCGCGAAGAGCGTCCATCTTGTCTTGCATCTCACGCATCTCGGCTGCACGCTGACCTTCCATAATCTGAGCGGTAGAAGCTGCAATGGCCTTCTCGATAGAGCAAGTCTGTGACTGAGTAGCATAACCTATATCAGAGAAGCCCTTGGCAAGCGTCTGATTGGTATTACAGAAGCCTCTTTCTGTCAAATAGTTGCTCTCAAGGATACCCTTCTCGATTGTGCAGCAGCAATTTGCAAGCTGACTAGCAAGAGAAGCGTTTCCGCTCAATACTGAGTTGATGATGCGCTCACTAGAGAGACCTACCTGACCTGTCAACTGACAAATCTGAGTAGCTACTTGGTCGATAGCGTTGTGTACTTGACCAACTGAGCAGTTCAAAGACTGAGCAAGCTGAGACAAATCAGTACCATTGCGCTGAATAGCAGACATAAGCATTTCACGCTCGGCATTGTTGTTGTTACCACCACCACCGAACAAACCATTACCGTTACCATTACCAAAGATGGCTGCGATTACGATAAGAGCAATGATGTCTTGGAAGCCACCGTTGTTACCGAAGAAACCACCATTACCATTTCCACTCATCAGACCCATAAGGTAGCTTGAGTCAATCCCACGATTCTGCAACGAAGGGAGAATAGATGCAAGCAAGCTGTTGCTGCTCGCGTTGGCATCAGTGCCAAAAACATAAGTTTTTTCGTTCATTGTTATTGTAATTTTGTTGTGCCCTCTAACGGCTTCGGGCTTTGCCAAATCGTTGCGCATTGATTTGGTGCAAAATTACAATGATAACAAAGCGTATCCTATGAAGTATAAAGCGATTTGTAACTATGTGATAGTAAGGACTTTACAACATACTCGCGAGTATTCTTTGATGTAATCCGTAAAAGTAGTAACTTTGCGGTATGATAAATAATGTTGAAAAAATAGTGTGCGAGGAGTTCAGTGTAACTCAAGAGGACATTCGTAGTGGCTCAAGAACCAAGAATGTAGTAGCAGCAAAGAACGCTGTTTGGTACTTCCTTTACACAATAGGTGGGCTATCCTCTTCTAAGATAGCGAAAGAGTATAACACTACACAGCGTAATTTTTGGTACGCTGTATCTAAGCTAAAGTTCTTGACAAAGGCGGATAAAGATTGCTCTGCGCAATTTGCCAAGATGGAAGATAAAATAAAGGAGAAGCATTGAAGCCTCTCCTTTTCTCTTATAGGAAATCCACCATCGTAAACCTATCATCATAAAACTCCACTTTCGGAGTAATCTTATTCAGCACCCTTGGTATGGGGATGTAGCGTCTCCAATCCTTATGGGCGAGGGTGAGGTATTCCTTGGGTGTCGGAACGCTGAGGTAGGCGAAAGTCATGTCTATGGTGCGGCATGAGACTAAGACTGTCCACTTGGGCAACTTATGTGCTATGTAGTGCAGTAACACATTCCCTTTTCCGCGTAGGTTGATGGATTTGCGTATCCTCTTGCACAGCTCGATATACTCCTCTTGCGAGTACTGGCGTTCGATGATGACTCTCACATATACCTTTTCGGCAAAGTGCGACATCTCTTTAATTACTTGATTAAGGTCTTTATCGGCTTTCCATAGTCCGTGACAAAGCACCAAGTCCTTATCTACTCTGAGGTCAAAGTATCGACACCCTGCCTCGTATTGTTCCTTGATGGTCTTGGTCTGCGTCTGAGCGAATATCTTACCCATCGCGTGCAACCAGTTCTTGCTCTTCTCGCCAGTTGCCGAATCGTGTGTTGCTATCTTAATCATAATACACCAATTAAAATTCCTACTAAATCCGCCACCAAGTCCTTCCACTCAGCGCATCCCTTACCGCTCACCTTATCGTATACCTCCTTACCTACACCGATACATAGAGTAACCAATGCCGCCACCCACCAAGGCATGAAGAGGTTAAGTGCCACGCAGATGATGGCACTAACCACGATGTGCTTGAGCTTGTCCTCATCCATGCTGCTCAATCTCCTTGTCAGTTTCCACATACTCATAAGGTGCTCCTTCGACGTCTATCGCCTCAGAATATTCCTCATTAGTGCCCACCTTGCGGATGTACTTGTTCTCGTCTGAATACGTGCGGAATAGGTTCACTCCGTCTTGTCTCTGTGTGTAAAATTCTCTTACTATCATAATTATTCAGTTGTTGGTTCTGCATATTCACTTGCTTTCACTATACGACTTGCGTATGTACTCCAGTTGGTTGCGGCTATCCACTCATCGTAGAGGTTGTCTGGGACTACTATTTTCCCAGAACCATTTTGAAAGGCATCTGTGGAGGACAGTGTCGGGATTGAAGTGTGTCTAACGAACTTGAACGCAGGTGCCAAATTTGAGTAGAAGCAATATGTTGGAATGGTAGACACTGATGGAGGTATTGTTATAGTTTCATTTACATAGGAGCAAAATTGAAAAGAACCGGCACCGAATGAAACTACGCTATCAGGAATATGAATAGAATTTCCCGAATATCGTCTATAAGCAAATTTCGCGATTTCGGTGGTACCATCCTCAATATCCTTCCCTAGCCCCTTAATCAACCTTGTGTCTTTATACAAGTTTCCACCAACAGAACTATACTCTGTATTTTCTTTACCAACAAAGATAGACATAAGGAGATAGTAATCAGTTTCGCTTTCTGTGAAAGTGGTGTTCTTGCCCATTACTCCGTGCACCAAATATGATGCGCCATTAAACGCATCTCCTTTGAATGTAGCGGGAATGCTCATAGATTTGACACGGCTACTTTTTACAATAGGGTAGTTATCCGTTGCACTTATGCTTCGAGGTATATTAACATGAAGCAAACCTGCTCCGTTAAATGTGTTTGCTCCAATCTTGCTTGCTTTGCTTGAAATGGATACACTTGTTAGTGCACTGCAACTTGTAAATACATAAGACCCGAGTGTCGCGTTCTCTCCCAATAGAGCCTTGTACAAGGCATTGCTTGGTATCACTACACCTTTATTTTCACTTCTTAGAGTTACTGTCCCACGTATCGTAATATTATATGCTCCACCTTCATACACATGCTCTATGGTTTTCGAGGTTAAAGAACTTCTATCTGGAATACTCTCAATATTCCCGTCACCCCAATCCACGGTTACATCTTTTGCTGATTGATAAGATAGACTAACATTTGTTGTCGTTGACGTGCGAATATAAAAGTGGGTAGCACCGTCTATAGTATCATAGATGGCTCCCACATCACACCTTCCACCCTGTGCCAACACTTCTTCAAGTGTGTAGTTCCATTCTTGGCAAACAAGCCCTTCCTTTTCTCTGTGTGTAGGCAATGGAGGCATTTCATTCTTAGCTACAAACTCATCCCAAGTATAAGAGTATAGAATAGTACCCTCATAGTCGTAGAAATTGACGTCATTCCACTCTGCGGTGGGAATACCACCACTCTCAATTCCCCTAATCTCCTCGGAGAAATTCTGAGGGTTAATCTTATCGGTAGTACCCTTCTTCTCACGGATTGCGTCAGCTACATCCGTAAGAAAATCTGTTAAGTTATCTTGCTTGCTCATACCTCAGTGTTTAATGCGTTAGTGATTGAATTGGCTATCATCTCCTCCACTCTCTCCTCGGTGATATAGCCACTATCATTAGTCAGCTCCGAGGTCTTGGTGGGGACTTCCACCTCCACCCTTGATGCTAGTTCATTCTTCTCCTCTTCGCTGAGGTCGTCATAGGTCAGCTTGTCACCTTGTATGTTCCCCAAGTTAATCGTTTTGGCTGCGGGATATGTCTTACCATTCACGATGATATTATCAATGATGTTGTCGGCCTCTACCCTCTTGGCTACCACATTCTCAGCCATGAAAGCCTTATCCTGTAAGGTGTAGGTCTGCACAATGGTGGACTGGTCAACATTCGTGGTTTGTCGCAAACTATCCTTGAGTGGATTGTTATTTGAATTTGAGAATACGGTAGCATAGATGCCTACATAGCCACTCGTGTTAACGATAGGGCCTTTAAGCTCCAACTCTACCTTCGCTACGCCATCCTGCTTTCTTATGCGTACACCTCGTACATGAGCAAAGTTGTCGTTGTAGCCATTCGTAAATGAGTTGAGAATAACCAATGAGCCATTCGTAGAACCACTCCAACCAGTAGCCACTGAGAATAGCACTTCGCTATGTCCCTTACTGCTAACTTGGAACAAGGTCATGTCATCATCGCCAACCTCTGCAAGCAGATACCAACCATTATTAGCGGTATCTAAGACAGAATACTCCTTTCTGTATGTAGTGCCGCTCTTATTTATCATAGCTTTTACGGATGGAGATAGCTTACCCTCTGTTACGGACTCGTCTCTTAGATTATTTGTAGCAACGGTATTGTTGGCAATCTTGTCCGATGTTACTGCTGCGGTAGCAATCTTATTCATAGTTACCGACAAGTCAGCAAGATTCGAGCTTGAAACCGCTTTGGCAGCTATTTTTTCGCTTGTAACTGCACCATTAGCAATCTTTTGTGTTGTTACCTCTCCATCACCTATACTGATAATATGATAGAAAGGCTCTATCTCTACTTCGATTGTGCCAAGGTCATCCGTAGCACCCTTATCAAGAGTAATACCCGTGCTCTCCACACTCACAAGGTTGCACACACCATCAGCGAAGTCGGAGTCGTTCAAGAAGAACTCGCGCTTCACATTAAGCACACCCATACCGAGCTTAGGGCTATCGAAAGGTACGATAACCTTTCCGTCATCAGTAGGGATGCAATTCACATACTCAGAGCCGTCATATTCGGCTACATACACGCCCCTCGATACTTTCGTATAGTAGGTAAACCTAAACGGAGCTGCTGTGATAGAGGAGCCATCCTTGAAGCCCTCTATCAGCTTGAAATCGCTTTCGTAATTTATTGTCTTCATATCGTTTGGTTTTTGTCTATTTCTATTTCTTGATTATACCTATCGGGACGAACATTCCCTGATTCACGGAGTAGGTTACATTCCCCTCGATGACATCCGAGGGGTTGACACGTATATTGCGGTTGCTGTAAGATACAACATTGAGCACATTATCGTGTGAGGGCCAGTTGATGAGTGGATGTCCATATCTATTCTCTCTGTTATCAATCTTGATTACATTGGAGTATGCTTGTATTCCCAACTCTTCATTATCTACATATACCTTAGAGTAATCGCTGTTTGCCCACTCTCCCCAAGTCATCGATGTTTCGGCAATGAAGGTGACGTCATTAACATTGAACGCCATAGCTCGGTTCATAAGGTAACTTCCATCATACTTTACGCCTTCGCGAAGGTGCACAAACTCTACATCTTCGAGGTAGTTATCAATATTGCCAAAATACCACTTGTTAGCCCAATCGTTTTTTGAACTGTAATCGGGTGTCACGATATATAACCTTTTATATTTATCGCTGCTGAGAAATACATTCTTAGTGCCTAACGAGGGTATGCCGCGATGAGTGCCAAGATTGATGATGAAATATCCCTCACCATCGCCACAGTTACGAAAAGCATTGTTGCCTATATGAGATACTCCATAAGGAATGTAGATATAATGCAAATTGGTGCAGTCCGCGAAAGTACCAGATTCTATACTCTTTAGTCGTAGTCCAAGATTCACTTTGGATAAGTTAGAACAACCGCTAAAAGCGTTTCCTCCAAGAGTTGCCACATTCGGTATATCCACGGTTGTCATGTTGTAGCAATTCGAGAAAGCTGAATCGCCAATAGCCACATTGGCATAGCATTCGAGGTTTCTAATACATCCGTTGCTATAGAAAGCACTATCACCGATACTACGAAGACCAGCAGCTTCAATGAGGTTAACATTTACATTGGCACTATCGAAAGCATTGCTACCTATACTACCGAGTCTTTTCCCTGCGTAAACACGGAAGTCATCGTGCCCACAATCCATCTCCATGAATGCCTCTATGCCGATAGAAGAGTCAGTAAGGTAGCCTATCTTCAAGTAGGCTGAAGGGTTCGTTATGAAGCAACCCTTGAAAGCTCTATATCCGATATAGCACAACGACGAATTATCCAAATAGGATGCCCACCCCAAGGTACACCCCTCAAAAGCATGGTCTCCGATGTATTGTAGGTTCTCCATTATGTAGATATTCTGACCATCCAGCCTATCCTTGAAGTAGGAAGCAGGTATGCTCAGCACACTCTCATCTATGACAATGGAGTCGAATACACTCAAGTCTCCCTGAGCATATTCCTCCAAATTGTTACTGTTCAATACTAATTCTGCCATACCTTAATCTCCTAATATCGGGCCATAACCACCTATGTACTCTTCGCCATCCTCGGTCTCATAATAGTAGTTTATATCACTACTTGGTACTACCTCGTAATGAGGATTCCCTGAATTGTTACCCGAGGTGAACTTGATGTTTCTTGGGCACAACCCTTCGGGACCCGAGTAGAGCATCAAGCTACGACAAGCAACACCTTCCTGCTGCACCTGCATATTGATTTCCACGGAGTAGTCTGAGCCATAGAACTGTACTCGATTATACTGCCCATAAGTCACCTCTCCGTCTGCATCATCGTAGAGTCCTCCTCTATCATATCTTGAATAGATGTCTACCTTCTCCTCAGACACATTGCCCTCAGTAGTCACATACCACATGGTTGTATCACCCACCTCTACTGCTCTGAAGCGGACATATCCGCCTACACCAAGTATGAGATATTTAGCTCGCTTGCCTCGGCACATGATGTAAGATTGCCCACCCCATTCGCGCGTAGAGTCAACAATACCATCGTCATTATCGCATGGGTTATCTACGCAAACCAAGATGAACTTGCCCTTTGCCGTCGCTGGATTACTAAGGATGTTCCCATTGACATAAGATGCAAAGGCACTACCGCCTGACTCATACATTATCTCTACGTGCGCACCATTCTTATACCATGAGGGAGTATTCTTCAGCTTTGGTAGCACGAGAACAGGACGTATGAGGTTCTCGTCGTTATAGGGTATTTTTACATTGAACCCGCTCTTCATGTCTATCTGCACTACTCCATCTTCTGCTTCAGGGACAACATAAGGCTCGCATAAACATGAAAGGTTGGCAAGCCCGTTCAAGAAGTCCAAGTGTAACTTCGGATTGAAGCTATCTGATAACACATAATTGCCATCTTTATCAGTGGTAAAAATAGGTTCGTTCCCCTCGCTATTGTCTGGCAAGAAGTGAGAATAATCCTTGTTCCCTTGACCTCTCTGTGAGAACAAAAACTGTTTGAAGAAGATGGCCCCATTGTCATCGCCAAACTTGGCATAATCGGCCATAAGCGCTTCGGTGTAGATAGCCTTGTACTCTTGGAATGGAGTCCAATACTCGGTGTTAGATGTATCTACCCCACCATTCTCTGGGATGTCTTTCTGAAGGACGAAGTATGTGCCCTTAGTTGCTCCCTTCTCTACATAATACACTAAGGGACGACCTACGACCTTGCCGTTCGAGTCACGTAGTAGCTTGTATGCCGTCTCAGCACTCCAATATCCGTAGGGTAGCAACATCGCTCCATTGTCGCCAGCAGGGCCTACAAAGCCTCTCTCTGAGATAGCTATAGAGATAGGGAGTGAACCTAACGATGTGCCATCACTATGAACAAACTCAACATCGAAGAACTCAGGCATATCATCCCTCGTGGCATCGTCACTAATCTTCACTGAGAAAGAGTAGCTGTTGTCGTGTTTCGTTACCGCGCTGAATGTAAACTTATCCACTTGTGGCAGTGGCGAGATGGAATAGTCATCAGTGCTCAGTCTTCCGAATGGGTCACGAGCATATACGACAACATCCTTCTTCGTGTTGTATATGTCTATGAGAGTGTCGTTTTGGGCATCTACAAGCACATTGATTGATGCTGGCTCTGCGTGGAGGGTAATGGCATCCTTGCCCGATTTTCCCTCTCGGACAACGGGTATGGTGCGTGTGTTGTATATAGGCGTGCCTCTCCTTCCAACAAGTCTTACATAAAGTACCTCCAATGCGGTAGTAATATGCAACGGCACGCCTACTGTAGCCTGACTGTAGGTTTTACCGTCAGTGCTTACGCTAAGATACAACGCCTTACTATCCGATTCGCTACTATTCACAATCTCATGATACCCATGCGGAGTAGTCTCGCCGATAGTTATTACAATGGAGTCTGCGGTCATCGTACCATCATTGCGCACATAGATGGCATCTACACTCGGCACTATAGTATATGTTGGACCAGCTTCAGCACCAGCTTCACCATCATCGCCACGTACTGCACTAACATGATACACATACTCGGTAGTACCGTCATTGTATGTGGTTGCTGTCTGATTCCACTGATAAGGCTTCTCCTTGGTAGGAGCTGAGTTTATCTGCTCATCTTCCCAGCCTGTAATATCGGTAGGGTATTTGCCCTCCCCGTCGGGTTCTGAGTATTGAGATGTAGCATACAACTCCTTCACTTCGACTATACCCTTGGCGAAGTTACCGATACAAATAGGATAAGATACATACTGATTTCCCTTGCTATCTCTTGATATGGAGAAATTCCAAAGATAGCCCATGCCTGTCTCATAAGCGGGTCTACTTGTACTCCATTGCTCACCGATTGATACAGTCTCACCCTTAACAAATGTGGCTATACCATCTATATATCCGTTATTAGCCAAAGCGTTACCATTGCTGTCAGTCTTTATTGGATAACCGCTAGGAATTTTCTCCTCAGCGTCACCATCACTTAAAGCGTAGTACTCTTGCAAGCCCGCATAGTATGAGCCTTGACCAATCTGCGTTACATCATAACTCGTTGTTTGCTCACCATCGGAGTAAATAACAGTAGTACGAGTGTATAACCACCAACCATCTTCCAAGTTCGATGGGAATGTGCTCCATATAATACCATTACCTTCGGGGTCAATCGTATTCTCGCTCTGGTAATACTCCACAATAGAACTCTGAATACCCTTACCATCAACACCCATGCGAGACACAGAATATGTCTCCGTACTATTACCATCGGAATACACTACGGTAGTCTTTGACCATAGGTAACGACCATTAACAGTAGAGGGGATAGCCTCTTGCCAACCACTCGTAGGAGTCTCAGTTCCGCTCTCGCTAGTTACATAAAGAATTGACTTATCCACAATGGCCACACCGTTACCTTGCGGACCGCGCAAGTCTTCGCTGCTCTCCATCCATGCGGAGGGTAGGGCGTTCTGTGGGTCTTCTTGGTTGGATGCGTACTCCAACTTAATCTTGGAGATAGCATAAGCATCGCCTATATTACCTGCTTGATGATTGAAATTTAAAGTTCTACCAGTCTCTCTCTCAGTCGTTTGGAACGTGAGATAATATTGCTTCCACTCTGGGGTAACAGTTATTGGCTCTCCACCAGCAGAAAACATCTCACGCTCTCCATTGATGTATATTGTAGTTTCAGTGAAGTTAAAATATAAAACTAACACCGCATCCACGTCTTGCATACTTCTCGCGAAAAACGAGATTGTATACCACGAGTTAGCTGCTAAATCTATATCTGTCTGTCTGAGTATATTTCTCTCGGCACTTTCTCTCGCCTTGGATATTAGCAAAGCATTAGCACCTATACCGCTCTGCGACTTATCCATCACTTCTACAACGCCAGCGGTTGTACTCGTTGTCCAGCCTTCGAGATTGCCTTCTTCGTCTACATTGGTGAATGCAGTGTTGTTCAAAATGTTCATTGAAGGCGGTAGTGCATCTTTCCCATCATCCCCTTTAGCTACCATTACAACCCAATCAACGATTCCAATCTTAGGTTCTTCTGTAGTCGATTCTACAGCACATTGCCATTTGGAGCCGTTATGTGTTACCGTAGTGTATGTAGTTGGCGTATTTATGTATTCTTCTCCAGCTACCCATAATCCTCTGTAATTCTCTGTCTTGATAGGTCTACCTGCATAATCAATCATTAGGAGATTCTGTATGGCTGCGTATTTAGCGTACAATACAGGGTCTTCTGGTCGGATAAAATTGTGTACATCGTGTATATAGTTGAACAAATCATCGGGCAGTTTGCCAATGACCACACCGTAGTTGCTATAGTTGTCTGGGTTATTCTCTTTATCCATCAACGTGAATAGTTTGGGACTTGTGACGCCCAACAGCTGAACAATATAGCCATCTTTTGCGGAAATGTAGAACGTATTTTGTCTTTCCGTTTTCTCTACTATTACATTTCCCATGTGCATTAACGACATGTTTGCTGTAGGCTCAATGTTTTCGCCGTTAGGACAATCTTCTTCTGCAAACATGATAGCAATCAACGACCAAGGTTCATCTGTTATCACGTCAGCATCAACCATTAACCAACAGCGTCCAGATTTTGAATACCCATAATTGTTAATAGCATTAGCGAAGCCAAATAAAATGTCTCCATTCTCAAATGGATGACTTTTTGACGATTTATCTTCCTCAAAGGTTAACTTAAAGTGTTTGTTTGATGAGCGAACGTCAACTTGCTCGACACTTACGATTGTTGCGGTATCATCAAATGATGTATATGCGGATGAAGAGCGTACTTGATTGTACATAAGCGTAAATATATCAAGGCGATTTGCACGTATAGATTTGAATACGCCACTACCGTCTTGTAATACTTTAGCTCCCTGAATTTCACCAAACACGTCCTCATAATCACCAACGGTAACGTCCCCATTGGACACAATGTTATCGTCGAATGTGGCTCGTCCTTTAACATGAGACTCACCTTCCACCGACATATCGTTACCAATAGATAATGTGCCATGAATAACGCCACCGCCTTGCACGTCTAATTCTTTTGTGGTTATCTTGTATGCTGTTTGGTCGTTTTGGTCTTTTCTCAAAAAAGCTCTCGCTGCTTGTGCTACAACGTCAACCGAAGATACACTAGCCATCACCTCCATTTTCACCCGATTTGCCACACTTTGCAAGACACCTTTGTTTGTACCTAAAGTATCTGTAAGCTCTATAGTTATTTCTGGCAAAGCCTCATTTTTGTTAACTTTGTATGTGTACGATGAAACATACAATCCATCATAAACATTGCCGAAATACTCTAAAGATATTCTCGAATTTTCGTTTATTTGGTTGTTAATCTTTGTGTTCTGCGCTAAAAATATCCTACTAAACTTCACGGAGAATTTAAACTTCTCGTCATTATTGTTTATTAGGTAATCCTTTATCGCATTTTCGAGGCGTTTCTCAGCAGCAAATACATATATATCTGGGAGATTTATATTAGTTATGACGAAGGTGTCGGCCTTAGATAACCCACTAACATCGTTCCTTTCGTCCTGTTTCGATATAGGCTTTATGTTGCTCAAAGCATTAGGATATATAACACCGAAAGTCTCTTCGTCTTTTTTAAGCGCTATCCAAACGTGTCTACTTGTTGTGTCATTTTGAGAAGGAAGCGGTGTTTCTTTATTCATCCCTTTTCTTCCTGAGCGCACATTACCTTCTTCGTCTCTTAATAGATTACCCTCAGAATCTACTTGAACCGTATTTTTACCCGTCTCCTCATCTACGCCAATGATGAAATTACACGCACCACACGCACCACTTGTCATTGAAATAGTCATCTCGCCTTGTTCGCTAGCGTGAGTGAATAAATTAAAGCCTAAAGGATTTAATTTACCATAAAAATATGGATGTTTATATTCACTATCTTCATCTATCTCATCGTTATCATTTTCGTCGTAAGCAAACTCATCGAAGATGTCTATGGGATATGTGATGCCATTTACCGTGTATTCCGTGCCTTTAATTGTGGGTTTTATGTCTTCTACATTTAAGACATGTTCTACTTGACGGCCTTGAATGTAGGGGTGATTAAAAGTATTCCTTTCTATCAATTCACCCGAAGCGTTGTATTCCCCATAATTATATGTGTAAGAATATGTATAAGGCTCGTCATTATATTTATCTTTTGTTGTTCCTGAAACGACAACATCTTCATTTTTTGCTAAATAAAATCTCTCACGGCCATAGGTCTCTCTATAAATAGTAGGCATTAACTCCTTTTGCGGTTCTATCCAGTTTAGAGTTGGCGATACTTTAATTTTACCTCCATTTATGGGTATCCCTATATGCACCCCAGACTCATCCAATGGAATTGTTTTGTCACCATCATTAACAGTGAAAAATTCTCCTTGGGCAATATCAAGCCTCCTTAAGCTAAAGCTCATGTTGGCATTTAACGACTCAGAGGTTGAATTAGCTTCCACAATGAAGTCGAAGTATATTTCAGTCGTCGCAATTTCGACCACATTTTTAGTTGTTACCTTAATTTCATCGCCATCACGTACTACTGTAACGTTCAGTCCACCAACTCTTGAAAGATAGTATCTTCTTATCTCTCTATCAACATCCGCCCCTAATACGCTGAATGCGTATTGAGTTCGCAGTTTGAACTCGAAGCCCTCGCCTACGTAACCCAAACGAACAGTTACGCGATTTTCGTAATTCGTAAATCCATATTCGTCGCTTTCAGCTTTCCATGCTTTTTCAAGATATACAGTATCAACGAAAGATGATACTTTTTTAGCCTCTACCCGTGTATTATCGGCATTATAGTACCGTAGCTTGTAGTCTGGACGAGGCAAATCCATTGTGCTATTAAAAGTCAACTCGCAACCATCGACAATGTTTACATGCTTGTTTAGTATATCGTAATTTATATCAACGTTGCCAAAACCTTCGTCTGCCTCAAAAGTATGTTCTCCAGTAGATGATAGATTGGGGTAGTAGTATGGTATATTCTCAGTACTACCATATCCAGTAATTTTATTTATAACTTTAAAGTTTGCGTTCGTTCTAGATACGGAAAGAAGTGACTCATTCGCACCATATTTAAGTACATCTTCGATGACCGACTCGCTTTCATATCCTACATGTATTTCTCGGCTAAACGTGCCATCTCCATTATCTTTTGATACGTAATAGTATGGTTGATTGAACGTGTTGTAAAACTCTTGAATTGAAGATAGTATATCTTTATCTTGGAACTCTAAGACTTTCCAATCTTCGTGTAAGTCGTCGATTCCGCTATCTATGATGATTTTATAATAATCTTTTACGCCGTAAGAGAAATCAATAGAAAGTTGAAGTTTCTCGGCCAATTCGTGAATAGTACCACTAAACTTGAACGTTGTCTTCTTTGCGGATATATTTTCATCAACAAAGGACACATCGTAAAAGTATATATTTTCAAGTGTATGTCTTTCTGAGATAAATTCTAAATCATACTTATAGCGTGCATCTGAGTTGCTTTTCGAGCTTGAAGGGGTCTGACGAAGGTAATACTTCTCACCATTAAATTCAACATAATAACCAGACTCAACAGCATTCTCATCGAAGCTATAAAACGAGCAAGATATGGTTGGAGCACCAGCCATTCGTTTTGCGTTATATGTAAAATCGAAAATCTCTCCCAACAGCCCTCCTTCTTGAAGTCTTAGCTCCAATACTTTTGCACTATTTTTCCCCATGTTGCAAATATATAAAATAAATAAATAAATGTAGAATAAATCACGAATTATCTTCGACCAAACAAGAATCACATACGCCAGAGTCTTCAATCGCCTTAATTACAGGGCAGTCGCATACGTTTTGAGGAAACTTGCAACGATAAGCTTGATAAACCGCTTTAAGGTATTTTACATTGTTTTTCTTCATCTTGTCGAACTCAACCTTAAACATTCTAATGCGCTCATCAACACTTTCTTTGTATTCGTCATACTCCTTTCGCAGCGAGGCACGCTCTTCTCTTTCTTCCTTGATGATAGAAGACAGATTTGAAATGTCGATTGTTTGCTTGTTTGATTTCGCTTGGTATATGCTAATAAAACCAGCACCACCACCAATGACTCCAAGCAATCCCATTGCTAATTCATACCAATTCATCATTCCTTTTCCTCCTTCTTCTTTTCGTTCGACGAATTACCATTAGTCACTTCTGATTGTTGTGCAAGGGCAGCTTGTTTCTCTAATTGCTCTTGCGCTTTTCTCTCTTCTTCCTCGGCTTCCTTCTTGATGCGATTCTTTTCGTCAGGTTTGCTAAAGGTGTTAAGCTCAATAGCACTTTCTTGTGAAAGAACACCAGCACCAAGCAGCATCGTGAGCATCTGATTGTATTCGTACTCGTTGAGTGGTCTCCAAACCTTGAACTTCGCATTAATGTCCATCTTAGCAAACTCAGTAACAGCAGTTTTGTTCTCGCCACGATTAACAAGTTCTTTTGCCAAACCTTCTTTGAAAAGGCGCACCATCTTGTCGGCTACATTTTGCCACTCAATAACACCTTGAAGAGCATTCTCCATATCGAGTGATTGTGTAAGCATGATTGCAATACCACTAATGTCGCCAGACATCTTAACGTCCTTTGGTAAGAGTAAGGTTGTAGAAGAGCCAAGTTGGATGCTTTCGAGCATAAGATTAAGAGTGTCGATAGTACCTTGCGGAGTAGGTGGTGTTAGGAACTTAGCATCGCCTTTACCATCAATAGAGGTATCGTTAAGAACTACGCTACCAGCAATCTTCTTAGTTGTATCCTTAAATTTACCCCTCACATAGAATATACCCCATCCATAACGCTTTTGTATAGCATTGAAGATGTTGTAAAGCTCTTCGTAAGCCTCAATAATATGCTGTACGTTATTCCAAGCCACATCTCCACGCTTGGTAATCAAAGGGATTTCGCTAAAGCCATGCTCTTCCTTGCCAAGGTATTTCCACCCATCAAATGACGTAGACATCTCCTCATCCTCATTGGATTTAATATAAGAATACATAAATTCTTTATCATAGCAGTCCAAGTGTTCTACATCGTCTTTCGTGTAGTATACACATTCAAGGATACGTTCGCCATTCTTGTCGTTGTGTGGGCAAAGGGTATATCCATCATTGTAAGATAGCAATCTTGACTTGATTCGACCATCAGCGTCAAAGTAGTAAAGCAGCCCTGCGTCTCCAAAAGACTTCTGAGCATCAACCATCTTAACCTTCATGCCATCTTGATTTCGCAACTCCCAATACTGCTTGAACGTAATGAAGTTCTCCTGCATCTTATCGTCAGGGCTTATATCCATCAACGTGAATTGCATCTGGTTGGCCGTCAAGTGCATGACTTGCTTATTCTTAATCATTCGCTGAATAGGCACTGACATTCGCTTATACTTAACTTCGCGATAATCATTGTCTTGCACCTTCACGCACAATGATGGTATATTCTCATCAAAAAGCACGTCGTGTGAGTTTGGGTCTAACTCTAACTCGAATGTGTGTTGAGAAACCACCTTTAGTTTTTGTCTTGGTGCTTGCACAGACACACTTTCATTAACTCCAACTTCGCCATTATTAGGCAGAGAAGGATTCTCACTCACATACCCACGTGTGAATGGTTTCTTTGTAAGCATCTTGTCAGGATGCTTCAAAAGCTCGTCTACTAATTCTCTATATGTCCTCATATTTGTTGTTTTTCTACAAGATTGTACTCCTTCATCAAATCCTCTTTAGTTGGTATATACAACTCTCTACCGCAATCGCAAATGGCATTATACTTTGCATTTACATAGATAAGCTGCTCCTTTACCTCTTCGGAAACACTAAACTTGTCATTAAGCTTAACTGATATGTCAGACAAGATTTTCAATCCATCCTTTTTGTCAATCTCGCCATTAGCCATCGCATCTTCCGTCTCTTTTTTAAGCTTCAACATATAAGCTTTGTTCTCTTCAAATGTGATGTCCTTTTTAGAGTCCGCATAAAAAAGAAAATCTTGAACATACTTTTCAAGATACACGATAGACCTATCATTGATATAAGACTCAAAGTAGCCATCATCGCCAAAGACACATCTATATGCTACTTCTTTGTCTTCGTAAAAGTGGCTAAGTATCACGTATGACACATCTCTAACTCGTACAACGTGTGAGTTTTCCGCACACTTTGCGATTATCTCATTTATCTTTTCGTTATTCAACACCATAATGTTTCATCGTATATACTGTTATTACTATCATCATCGTCGTCGTCAAAGTCTTGCATAGTACCAAGAAGCTCATCTCCATAAGGTAATGAAAGCACGGGGAACATTCTCATGGCGCAAGGGTCTAATAAGTCCATAGAACGCCCACGACCAAGCATTTGGTTCATCTCCTTCTTAGATAAAAGTGTCTTCTTTCCGCTTTGAGCATCCTTGAAACGAACAACCGCACACTCTTCAAGAAACTCGTTTTGGACGGTTATTCTTTCCTTTAACAACGCATGTTCGTAAGTTCTGTTCGCAACCTCGTCTGCAAAAGACAATTCTCCACGCTTTATCATTTCAACAAGACGCAAATAGCACTCATCCTTCAATCGCAATGCCATACGTCCATACATACCCATAGGCTTCATGTTTGAAATGTATGGTATAGCCTCTGGTATATAATCGTTGATATAAAGTCCTCTAATGCCGTCGTATATGATGTGTGAATTTGTAACGTCGTGTTTATCCGCAAAGGCAAGAAGACGTTCTGCATTTTCACGTGGTGTGGTTCTACCTAATATGAGAATGTCCTCAACGTGGAATCCATTCCAATATAGACACAAAAAGTTATCGGTTCCAGAGTCCGCAAGGTCGGCAGTAATCCATCTATCGTTGTTTATTTGTGGGTCTACGATGAAGACCTTATTGGCAATATCGGAAGGTATAACCGCGTTCAAATCTTCGTCAGTATCAACATTCCAATTACCTTCCAAGTTTGCTTGGGCTTCACGTCCACCCATTACGGCAACAGAACCTATATATCCACTATTATTGTCAAGTACGGCTTTGTTCTCGGCCATAGTACCAAGATAGAAAGTAAATGACTTAATCATTTCCTCATAGCCATACTTTCCATCTTTGCCATTAAATTTGCGTAAAGTCCTATCAATCTGAATCTTACACTTTTGGTATACCTCTTCCTTGGAATCTCCCCACACAACATCCTTGACGGTTTCGCCATTGATGTAGAAATAGCGAACAACGCCATTACGCTCTGGGATGATGAATCCATCTACTCCAATATACCAATCCAAGAATGTGCGAAGCCAATGTGAGCGTTTAGGGTTGGTTGTCATACGAACCTTACCAGTCCATTTAGCCATACCACGATTACGCGAGTACACTGCGGTGAAACACTCCCAAGTAAATCCAGTGCCCTCGTCAAAGTAAATCATATCGTACTGACGACCCTTGAATCGTTGCAAAACTTTATCTTTCGATTGGTCTGCAATGTGGGTAACGTCTATTCGCGCACCACTTGGGAAGTCCACGTGTGGGTCGCCACTTTCAACGACATTGCAGCCCTTTCCGTACATTTTTTTGAACTCGTCAAGGATACCACCACCAGATTTCAAGTCTCCAAGGTTATTACGAAGGAATACGGCGCGAAAGCGAGAATCAAGTGATGGTTCGGCTACGGACAGCACCGAGGCAGCTGTGTTGTGTGTAACAACAAAGTTATCCGTCACATATAAACTGTTCGGGTTAGAAACACGGATGCATCGCATTTCTACAGAAGGGAGAACCCTATAACTTACAATGCCTAAGTCGTCGCAAGAAGAACCTTTTCGATGTTCGTCGGAAAGCAAATCCTTTTTTCTCTTCAGGGAAAATAAGTCCTTCGCATTCCTTATATTTATATATACACGGTACACATCTTGACAATATATCTTTTCCCCTTTATCGTTGCGATAACTACCTTGTTTAACTGATATGGACGCATATCCGCCTAACGACCTTGCAATCCAAGCAACATCTTCGGCCAAAGTTTTACTAACAACATCGAAGTTTATAGCGTTTTTATTTACATATCCATCTGTATCAAACAAACCACGAAGTAATTCAATTCTATCTGATATTGTTGCGTACTTGTAAACATCGGGGACAGACTTGTTATTAGCAAGCTTGCCCCAAAGCTTCTTTTGCTTTAAGGCATCGCGTAAGCCATTACCGTCGATGTCATAAGAAATTTCGTCGCCTGTCCTTTTTTGCACATCGTATCCAATCTCGCGAATTCTATTTACAATATCTTGGTCGGCTGAAAAGAAGCGCGGTCTACTATACCCCTCAGAAAGACAGCCATCGCCAAGAAGACATCCGAGGACGTATGGGTGAATAGTCAATCCTTGCGTTCTGTTGCCTCTCGTAAATTGAATTGGCGAGCACATTGGCACAAAAGCCTTATTTCTTGTAGGCGAGTCCAAAATCTTGATGATTTGCTCCGTTGTCATTATCTCCCAAAGCTCCTCATCATCCATGCCGTGCAAAACATACCTCTTTGGTCTTCCCATAACGCGACGCGCCTTCCAAAGATGGTCATAGGTACACTTCATTGTCCTGCCGTCGGAGAAAGTGAATTCAACCGTAGGCAATACGCCCCTATCAAAAATTTGAATCACACGTTGCGTTCCTCCTTTTGTGTTGGAAATAATATCGCCCACCTTTAGGTCTCCCATTCTCCTAAATCCAAATGGGGTACACACTAAGCTGTCAAGTGGCTGGGCTTTACCACCTCCCATGCTACCTCCTCCTACAACAAAGTCTACATTGCTGCTAACAAACTTCTCTTGAAAGCCTGCTTGTGGACGTATGATTTTAGGAGTATTTTGCTCTGCCATATAGATATTTTTTACAAAAATACCTATTTTTTAACAAAAAAAACTTGTTTTTAACAAAAATTTACATAAAAAGTGTGAATTATCACAAATTTGATATATTTTTGCATAAAATAAATTTGCAAAATATGAAGTTTACTAAAGATGAAGCCTACAAAGAACTTGTAGCAAAGATGACGACAAAGGGAGAAAAACTCAACTTGTCCGAACGAAGCATCAACGAACAATTGGAAAGACTAATTGCATTGATAGCGAATGATGAGACGGAATTGGGCGCATTCGTTGATAGTATTCTGCCGTTGGTAAAGACGGCAGACGCAAACGTGCGCAACGATGTATCTTTTGGTATCAACGAGTACAAGAAAAACAATCCTATCCAAGAGCCAAAAAAGGAAACAAAGGAAGAGAAGGTAGACCCTAATGCGGAGCTTGTTGCAAGATTGGCTGCGTTGGAAAACGAGCTTTCTGAATCTAAGAAACAACGCGCTTTGTCAGACATTAAGGGAAACCTTATCAATGAAATGAAGAAGAAGGGCATAGAGGATGAAGATTGGATTAACAGTTTCGTTTCGGAAGTAAACATTACTGAGGACTTTGATGTTGAGGCTAAGGCCGAACATTATCTTAGTGTTTACAACAAGATGTACTCTAAGGTTAAGAGCAACGTTACCCCACAAGGCGCAGGAGGTATGAGCACAGACAAAGACCTCGCAAATTTCATTAAGGGCGCTTCGGACTTTGTTAAGTCACAGCGTTTGGATTAGAGATTATTAACCTTAAAAAGACTAAAGATGAATTACGAAACACAGTATGGAGTTTTTAGAGGTAGAAAACTCGTACAGACTAGCGGCAATATCGGTGGTCAGAAATCGGTATTTGTCAAGATTAAGGGCATCAAGAACGAGCTTGTTTATCCCACCTTTGGCGGTAAGGTGATGAACGCACCCAAGGGCCAAGGTTTCAAGGTGTTCGCTGGCGACCTCGTTTGGTTCAAGACCGACGCAAATGGCGTTAAGCCCGAGGTTTACTTCTTGAAGACCTACTTGGTTGAGAGCGTATCTGGCTCTGTAGTAAACATCGTTCGCGATGGCTACAAGCACAAGCCTTTCGTTGGCGATAAGCTTGGTGTTGCCCCCGAGGAGATTGGTGGCGCGATGACCGCTGCTACTATCAACAAGATTGTAGAAACTAAGGTTGGCAATGTTGACGTTTGGGCTTGCACGATGAGTTCTGCCGTTACCGCTTCTAAGGGCGATGTTCTTGTTGAAGCAGACGAAGATGGCAACATGCTCGTAAAGACTATCAATGCTGTTATGGACTGCGATGCCGACATGTTGGACGCAGCTTCTGTTGGCGCAGATGACTTCGAGGGTGCTCGTTACTACTACACTCCTGCTCTTGGTGGTATCATGTACACACACAAGATGTCTCCTGTACCCGAGTGCGTAAAGAAGCTCAATCAGTCAAAGATTAACGGTTGGTTCCAGATTCAGAGTGTATAATATATATAAGGTATAGGATATGAAGTTTGAAAATAGTAAATATAGCAAGATTTGGGATAGCAATGAGGGACGCGCAATCGTTACCGCTATCCTTAACGACCCCGAGCTTATCCGTGCCAATCACACTTTTTGGCAGACTAAGTTCCGTGTAGACACCCAAGTTACTCCTACTAACGCAGAGGGTGAGGCAATCTTCAAGTCTAAGATGCGCTCCATTCAGACAGGCGTATTGATGGATATGCGTGCCCCCCTTGGAGACTCTACACCTATGGAAGTTGGCGGTATGGCTGCTTACACTGGCTCAATCCCCGACTTTATCGCAAAGGGCTTCGTAGAGAAGGCTACAGAGCGTTACTACAAGGAGAAGATGTTCGACCAGTTCGCAGACTTGAAGAACGTAGCAATGTACGCTACCGACGTATTGCAGTTGCAGTTGGATAGTGCCAACCAGACTCTTTCACACATGTCTGCATATCTTCTTTCTCGCGGTAACTTGTCATACTTGCAGGGTGAGGGTATTCAAGACAACCTTTACAAGGCTGCTGTACCTGCCGAGAACTTCGACAATGCAGGCGATAAGGTTTGGACAGATACCACCGCAAGATTGCTTGACCAGATGGTTAAGAAGGAGGAGAAGTTCAAGGAGAAGTGGGGCGTAGAGTTCGCTATGCAGTGGGAAATCACTCGCGATATGTTCGTTAACGTATTCATGAAGAACGAGCAGGTTATCGAGTGGGTTAAGCACAACTACGAGCTTAGAAACGGCATTCAGTTGAGCACATCACTTACTCTCACCGAGGATATGGTATTTGCTGACATCGCTAAGTACCCTGGGCTTTCACCCATCGTACTTGTAGAAGAGAAGCAGAAAGACCTTATCAATGGCACTGTAAGTGGTTGGAAGCAGGGTGTTGCTGTTCTTCGTCCTCGTGGTTATGCTGGTCTTATCCGTCACACCAAGCCTCAGGATGAGGAGATGTTCAAGCGTTTTGGCAACAACATCAACTCTTACAACTTCGCTTCGGCTCTTGGGGGTGTTGCTACCATCATGAATAGCACCATCGTAAATGGTAACTTCAAGGAGTGGCACACTGACTTGTGGATGAGCGCAATCCCCACTTTGGATGAGTTCTTGTATCACGTAATTATTGACACCACAACCTCTGGCGATAAGTAATTATGGAAACATTCGATATTATAGAGTACCTTTCTGGTCTCACGCAGTTCGTTTTCGATAAGGCCGTTCTTAAAAGAATCGCCTACGATAGAGATGTGAATGAAGTTGCCGACTACGAGGAGTTGGACGCTAAGACAAAGGATTTGCTTAGAGCCGATTTATTGTACACAGCGTACATATCGCCTAACGTGTGGGCTAGTTCTACCAATTCACATGGTAGTTACACACGCACAATTGGCAGCCAAACCATATACGCAGAGGAGAAAGAAAGGCTCTATAATACGTTTGTGAGTATATATAAGAAATACGACGACCCCATCCTTGACCAAGTAGAGGACTTGGGTGGGGATTTGCAATGGCTATAATATGTACACTGAGCACATAGGAGTTGAGGAATATCCATTCTACGCTACGTTCTACCATTTAGGTATAGACGAGAGCAAGCCTCTTGACCAACAGTTCGAAGAGAAGATTGTTTCGTTCGAAACTATATGCGATGTCGATGACAAGGATACGGGATTGAACAACGAAACGATAACAATATACTTCCCTTTTGACCCACAAAAGGGTAATATAGAAGTTATGCTTGGAGAAACGATGGAAGTTGAGACTTATGGACTTATCCAAAAGGGGCGCGTACTTGGCGTTAGACCTTCTCAACTTGGTGGTGTTAAGGTGATTTGCACTAGGATTTAGGTATGGCGAGCTATATTAGATTAAGCGATGGAGTAAAGAAAGGCTTTGAGCAAGATATGGTTCAAGCCTTATCCACGCTTGGTTACTATGCTATGCTTGACGCTTATAAAAAGCATACATTCCAACATAGGACGCGCAATTTGCATGATAGCTACGCAAGTGCAGTGTATGTAAACGGGAAACTAATTGACAGTTCGATTCGTTATATTGGAGGACAACTTAGTAGAGAGGTTGACCACACGACTAAAAAAACTGGAAGACAAACCGTGGACGATTACCTACGCTCACATAGTTTTGGAGGCGCGAACCAAGAGATTGTTCTTGTTGTAATAGCTGCGATGTACTACGCTAGGATACTTGAGGAAGGTGATAAAAGCACTGGTAGTAGAGGTCCCGGAGCTAAATACATCGTCATTAGCCCAGCAAGAAAATACATTGACCAACATTATTGGACTGCCGTTTATAAGGTGTATGACAAGTATGGAATTAAAGACAAACCTAAAGCAAAAGTGATTAAAGGTGAAAGTTTCAAGTACGAAAAGAAAGGGTGAGCATGATTCGAGACAATATGAACATATCAAAGATAGAGACCTATCTTAATAGCATCATTGACAACGTAGTGAGTAGTAACACATACTTTACGAAGTTGCCTGATGCTTCCGTAGTCACTTCGTCCGATTGGACTGACATGGTTTTGATTGACATTCCAGATGGCATAAGAGACTTCGAGGCTTTTGGACAAGGGCATGTATGGGTAGGACTTTACGCACGCCCACTTGAAAGTGGGAAGAAGAATGTGGCGAAAATGTCTCAGCTTGAAACTAGACTCAATGAGGTTATAAAGACATCGAGCAACAAAACTTACCACATCTCAAGGAATGACGTCCATACGACTTACGACGAAGATATTAAATGGCATTGCAACGTCGTAGAACTTATATTGAAAGTATTTTAATAACCAATAAACAAATAGAAAGGAAAATAAATTATGGGAAAAGCAACTTTAACTGACAGAGTAGTATTTGCGAATCTTCATTACATTCGCATCACACCTTGGACAAGTGAGACAAGTGGCCCCGATGGTGACACTTACGATGTAACCGAGGTAGTAGCAGACACCACATCTGTGGAGCAAGCTGAGAACGAATCAAACGTGTTGGAGCACGAGTTTAGTTCAGCACCTTTGTACGAGAACATTCAGCTTGGTGACAAGACTTTTGCTTGTGAGTCTATTGACTTGCAGAACGAGGTTTTGAAGGGCTTGTTTGGTTGGACTGTAACCGATGAGGGTGCATACGCTCCCGTAGCTTACAAGGCTCTTTACGCTACCATCGAGATGGGCTTCAACTCTACAGATGATGTAGTAGTTCTCCCCAAGGTTCTCTTGAACTCTCGTGCCGTTATCGCTTCGATGAAGACTGACGCTTCACGTGCTAATATCACTGGTACTTGCTACCCTGCTTACGTGGATGGCAACGAGACTGATATGGCTATCTTGAAGGGTGCTAAGTCTACTACCGATGATGGCGCAGCTGTTCTTGCGAAGGTTAAGAACGAGAAGACCGCTTAATAGCTTTAGCGAATAGATTTTGAGGGGTAGGGTGTAAAGCCCCTATCCCTCTTTTTGTTTTATGAAAACACTTAGTATATGTCAGTAATAAAAGCGGAGAATAAGAATAAGGCAAAGAAGATAGACGAAGAGTCTAAAAAAGATAAACTTGAAGCGTCGTTGGAGGCTCAAGAGCGATTGGTTGAGATTCTTAACGATAGCCCACACTTAGTATCCTTGATGGGTACTGAATGGGAGGTACGTGCATTAAAGATGGGTACTCAATATCTTATAGCGCAAGAGGTTATCAAGATAAACAAGGTCGAGAATGCAAACTTTGGCGACATCGTGACGCAATTTAGCATCAACATACCATCGGTAGTAAAAGTGATTGCTTTATGTCTATTAAACGACAAGAAGCGCATATACAAGGATGGTGTTGAATGTAAGGGATTCTCGGAAGAGTACGAAGCCCTCTACGACACTATCATGTGGGAAGGTCACATAAATGAATACGGTGCGTTATTGTTGGAATGTCTTCAACTGATTGATATATCGGTTTTTATGCAAGTTCTGGATATTCTCTCGGTGTTCAGAACGAGTGTGACGATGAAGAGGGAGAAGACGAAAGGTCAGAAATAATATACGCTGTAAGTGAGATTGGGATTGCTACAGATTTCATAAAGGCTCATCCTATGTACACGTTTGAGGATTACAAATGGAATCTCAACCCATGTCTAATAAGGATTATGTGTGCCGACAACACGCGCATACACTATCTGAGCGATAAGGAAAGAGAACGAAGGAAATCCAAGCTTTTCGATGGAAACAACTTGACCAATGACTTGGGTATTCCCATATTTTGATTTAACAATAACCTAATAATACAAGAAATATATGGCAACAGGAGTAGGAGTAGGGTTTGATATGGATGCGCTTTTGAATAGCATTACGAAAGCGGACAAAGCCTTGTCGAACCTAATGGATAAAAGCAATCAAGCGTCTAGGAGCATTATTACAGCTTTTCAACAAATGAATAGTCAAGGTGTAGTACCATACGTCCAAAGTCTCGAAGACCAAAAAAGGACATTGGAGCAAGTTAAAGCAAGCATTACAGATGTTTCTGGACGCGCCAAGAAGAACTTTGGCGACATGAAATCTAGTATCGTTGATGTCACCAATTCGCTTACGACAATGATAAATTCATTGAAGAGTACGCCTCAATATCAAACACAAACCAAACTTATCGATTTGTCCCAACAAATTGACGAGTTGCAAAAATATCAAAAAAGGCAAGACGAAGTAAAAGAAGCATCTAATCGAGCTGCACAGCAAGAAATTAACAATTACAGACAAATCTTGTCTGAAATACAACGTCTGAACGAAGTTAGAAAACAAGCAAAGGAAACTAAGGCCACCACTACAGACACTGCATTAAAGTCCGACGCGACAAAAACTTTAACAGAGGCAAACAAGCAACTCAAAATATACAAGCAACAAGCAAAAGACATAGAGCAAAAATACGCAGTAGAAACGGAGCTTATAAAGAAGGATATAGCGTTGCGAGGATTCCAAGATAGGCTTAGAGCAGAACAAGACTACCAAAACAAAGTTCTTAAATTACAAGAAGAAGCGGCAAATAGAACTCAACAACGCGAACGCGCCCTTCAAAACGCGAGAGGGGATTCTTCAAAGGGTGCTCTAAACTACTACAATCGTCTATATAGCGACAAGGGCGTAATGTCAATCAACAATATGAACACCGCCCTTCAAAAGCTTCGTGACGCACAAAACAAACTAAATCTATCCACCGAAGAAGGTCGAAAGAAACACGCGGAATTAGGTAATGCTATCGCTCGCATAGAAAAGGATTTGAAAAAGTATTCAAGCTCCGCTGATGAGGTTAATAATAAGCATCGCAAACTCATGGATACAGGTGGGCAGTTGGCTCGTGCGTTGGCTGTGGTGTTTAGCGTTTCCGCTATTAAGGGGTATATAAACAACTTGGTTAATATTCGAAAGGAGTTTGAACTGCAACAAAAATCACTTCAAGTATTATTAAAGAGTAAGGATGAGGCAGATAATCTATGGCAGCAAACGATTGACTTGGCTGTTCGTTCTCCTTCCCGAGTAAAAGAGCTTGTTACTTACACAAAACAGCTTGCGGCATATCGAATAGAAGAAGAACAATTGCACGATACGACAAAAAGACTTGCAGACGTATCGGCTGGTCTTGGCGTCGATATGAATCGCCTTATCCTTGCTTTTGGTCAGGTAAAAGCAGCTAATTTCTTGCGAGGCACTGAATTAAGGCAATTTACCGAAGCTGGAATCCCGATGTTAGAAGAACTTGCCAAATACTTCACGGAACTTGAAGGTAGAGCGATTAGCGTTGGAGATGTGTTTGGGCGCATATCCAATAGGATGGTGTCTTTCTCTGACGTTGAGACGGTGTTTCATAGAATGACTAATGAAGGTGGTACATTCTATCAGATGCAAGAGGAGCAATCAAAAACCCTATCTGGTATGATTTCAAACTATCACGATAGCATTGACTTAATGCTTAATGATATAGGTAAAGCGTATGATTCCACACTGAAAAACGCGGCTAGTTTTGCAAGAAAACTTGCAGAGAACTGGGAGGATATAGCGGACGCAGGTGGAATGTGGCTAAAGGTGCTGTCTCCACTTATCGCAAGAACACTGCTATTAAAGGCTGCGAACATGGGGTTATCCAAATCTATGGTTATTATGTTTAACCAAACAAAATTTGGGCTACAGACATCAATGGCTTATGGAAGATGGCTTGTAAACCTTGAAAAGCAAAGCAAAATTGCCGCATTGGGTATAAGGGGATTGACTACAGCAATGAGGGGACTCCCTACTATTGGGGTAGCCGCATTGGGCGTTGGTCTTATCTCTTGGATAACTGAGTTGTATCTAAATATGACGAAAGCTTCAAGGGAAGCCGCGAGATTAAAAAAAGAGCTTAATGGAATAATAACAGAAGACGTTTCTACTCTTGAAAAGAATAGCGCCGCTTACCAAGATTTATATACACGTCTTGGACTTCTCAATAAGGGCACACAGGCGAGAAAGGAAATCATAGGCAAATTAAATTCAGAGTACGGAGAATATCTAAGTTTTGTTGTAGATGAAGAAACGAGTGTAGAACAACTCGCAGAAGCATACGACGATGTTGTAAAGAAGATGCAAGAAAAGCAATCTTTGGCTACATTTGAAAAGGGGATGGCTGCTATTGCGGAATCTTATGGAAACTCACTAACTGACGCTAAAGATGCCTTTTATGATTTATTCAAGGGTGCAAGCATTAAAAGCAATAAAGACGACTTCTCGTTTATAGTTCCTACCAAAAAAGAGATTGACGACATTTACTCGATAATTCAACAACGCTCTCGAGAGATGAAAGCAGAGCAATTAGATGATTTGAACGAACAATCCAATCTCATACAACGCATTGTAAAAGATTATTATGGTGAGGAGTTCTCGTTAAGTCGCGACTTTAATTCATCTATAGACCTTTTAGATATTCTCGTTGATAAAAAGGAGAAGGAGAAGGAGTTGCAAGAGGAAATAAACTTGCAATACAAGACTGTATTGAAGAGCAGGGAAGCCAATCTTGCACTTGAAAAGCTGCAAACAGAATACGCAGAGAAGCGTAGAGACATTGAGAATAGTGGCAAAAGCCAATTCGAAATTCAGAAAGGTCTCGCCGAACTTGTCACACAAGAGAAGTTAGATGTTATTGATATAAAAGTGCGCTTTGGGGAGATGGATGAAGACGCAGGCGAAAGGGCGAAACAGGAGATAATAAACTGGGCGACTGAATTAAATAAATCAATAAACGATACGATTAAAATAAATCTAGGCGAATCGTTTAGCGAAGAAGACTTATCCAAGGTTCTTATCACCGAAAGTATGCAAAAAAGCCAAAGTTCTGCCGATTACGTCAAGCAAATTCAATCATCTTGGGAGACTCAGAATCAAATAATCAAAGAGCAAATAAGCCTCAAATCCTCTGGGCTTGACACAGACGAAAGCATCCTTGAAAACGCTGAGAAGTTAGAAAGATTATATAGAGGAGTAGCAGATATACTTGGAATAGAATTAAAATATACCGAAAGGTTGAGCGAGGAATCTCGCAACGCTATTAACTCAATGCTACCCGAGGAATATCAAATCACTTTGGAGCAAGCATACAATGGTATTGATTCTATACTATCTGATTTGAAAACAAAAGAGAAAGAGCATCTAAATGTAATCGAGCAGCTTAACGAGCAGAAAAAAAATGGTCTACCTATTGATGAAGAAAAGCTTCGTATTGCAGAAGAGAATTATTGGTGGGTAAAGAAAACACAAGACCTGCTTGACCCAAGTTCGAAGACTGCAATTAGTGAAGGTAGAGTTTCTGAAATCAACGCAAAACTTGAAGAGAAATATCAAATTAACTCAATAGATAGAACCAAAGATGAGGTAACTCTTCTTTCCGAGGCTAACACCGAGAAGGAAAAAGCGATTGCTTATGAAGCCCAACTCGCTGCGATGAAAGCGCAAGGATTGAGCGTCACCCAAGAGGAGCTTGATTTAGCTAAAAAAGATATAGAACAGTGGACTTTGAGATGGAAACTCCTTGGTGGAACAGATAAAGAAAAGACGAGCACAGGACGTTCAAACTCTTTGTACGATGAGCGTATCAAAGTAATTGATGATATGAATAAAAAGTACAATGAACTTAGAAAGACGTTGACAGAGACAGAGGCCGTTCAGGGAGCTTTTGATTCATATATTGATGCTTTTTCAACCGCATACAAGGATGTTGGATGGATTCCTAAGAACGTAAAAGAAATGTCGGCAGAGGATTTTGCTACTAAGGTTTTGGGATTCACAGATAAAGATAAGCTCGTAGAGTTCTTGGATAAGCTAGCAAAAGAGCCTATGAAGACTTTCGAGAAGATTAAGGTTGAACTAGCAAAGGGTAAATATGTTGAGGAGATGACGGTAGAGACCCGTCAAGACGACCAAGACAAAATACTTAAACAAATAGAGGATATGTTCGGTAATTACGAGATTTCCTTAGAGATGGATAAGTTGAACATACCACCCGATTTGGCTAAAAGACTGTTCGGTGTAGACGCTATTTCTTTAGATGACATACGACAAGAAATAGAAACAAAGCTTCAAACGGCACGTACAACGGGTGGTCAAGAAGACTACATCAAGGGCTTAGAGGAGCAACTTAAAAAAGTCAACGACCTTGAAGACAAAGCCTTGAAGGAGCGCATGGAAGAGTACGTCAAGTATTTAAGGAACGAGCAGCACGAGCGCATTAAACTCAAGATGGAGGAGATTCGTAAGATTTCCGAGATAGAGGCGATGAACGAATTTACTCCAGAGGAGAAGGAAGTGATGATAGGGAACGTTAAGCGCGAGACTAATGAGAAGATGGCTAAGAGCTATTGGGAAGACTTTGAGAAGAGTCCTATGTTCTTAAATTTGTTCGATGACATGGAGTTAGCTACAACTCAGTCGTTGAAAAACATGAGAACTCACTTAGAGTCAATGCGTGATAGCATGATTGCTGCTGGACTACCAGCTTCTGACCTTAAAGAGATTCTTGACAAGATTAACCAAGTTGAAGGAGAGCTTGAGCAAAGAAATCCATTCAAGTCTATTGGGGAAGCTTTCGGAATCGGAAAGGACGCTGTATCGTACAAGGAATTTGTCAAGGCGAAGCGAGAGGAGGTCGCTTTAGAGGAAAAATTAGCCAACCTTAAAGCTTCTGAGCGAGAATATATCGGAAATGAGGAGACTGGAGAGCTTGGCACTATTGAGCATACAAAGCAAATACTTGCTAATGAAGAAGCTTTTTTAGCCATACTTCCAGAAGGCACAGAGGAGTACGCGAATCAAGAAGAGATGGTTAATAATATTAGAAAAGCACTTGCAAAACTAATACACGACCATCAAAAAGTTACTGGTGAAATACAAGAAACGAACGTAGAATTGGACGATGCTCGCGAAAAAACGTCTAAATTGAGAGAACAAGTTCGTGACGCTGTTGAGTTTTTCAAACAAGCCCAATCATCAGTTAATCAAATCGGTGGTGCATTAGGCAAAACAATGGGACAGTTGGGTATGAGCGAAGACAACCAAGCTATTTTTAATGCTGCTCAAAATGTCGCGTCTAACGCTTTAGGTCTTGGTGCTGATATTGGCAGTTTAATACTTAATCCACTTGACGTTGAGAATTGGGTTAGCGCAATCTCAAACGGTATAGCTCTTATTGGAAATATTGCTGCTACGGGTGATGCTGTAAGGCAAAAAGCCATCAATGCGGAGCTAAAGAAAGCTAAGCAAGCAGAGAAGGTCTATAACGACTTGGTTGATAAATACGAGGAGCTACAAAAAGCGATGGAAAAAGCGTATACTATCGAGCAAATGAATGTTTCCAAGAAATCCATGGAGCAGAACATGGATGCTCAAAGTAAAAGCATTGATGAGCAGATAGCCGCATTGGAGTCAGCAAATGCAATAGCACAGGATGATAAGAAAATCAGCGACGAAGAGCAAGCTGCTATTGACGATAGAAATGAACAAATAAAAGAACTTAAAAAACAACAAGCGGAGTTGAAGGAGTCGCAAGAAGAATTGGATAAGCAGTTTGTTGAAACGTTAGGAGGTAGCTACGACTACGCTGGCGTAGCGGAACAATTCTTAGACGCTTGGCTTACGGCGTTTGATGAGACTGGCGATGGGATGAAAGGTCTGGAAGACTCTTTTGATGATTTTTGGAAGAGTGTACTAAAAAAACAAGTAGTTTATGGTGGCGCTTCAAATATAACAAAAGAATACCTTGACAAGATAAATGACGCTTTAGGAGACGACGGTATTATAGATAAAGAAGAGAAGGGTCTCATAGAGGATGCGGAATCCCGCGTAAAAAACAAACTCGACGAGTTCTACAAATGGGCAAATGCGGAATACGGTTTAGCTTCGCTTAACGGAGAAGGCGAGCTTAGTGGCTTGCAGAAAGGTATACAAGGTATCACTGAAGACCAAGCTGACATCTTGGCCGCATATTGGAATGCTGTTAGATTTGATGTTTCCGCTATTAGGCAGAAGTTTGATGACTATACATCTAAAATGCTTGACAATGATGCAAACCCAATGGTAGTGGCTATAAAAGCTCAGACTGCTATAGTTTCTACTATACAAGAACTTTTAACTTCCTCATTAAGCGATGCCGAAGCGACTGCTATAAGGGTAAAAGTTTTGAACATGTAATCCACGAGTGCCATATATTCATGTGTTGCCCCTGTCCTATTCGTAGGATGGGGGTTTTAATTAAAAGAAAGAGCCATGCTATCGCATGACTCCTCTCTACAACCCCTTTAACATATTTCAACACAAAAGCTATTTGCATTTCAAATTACTGGCAAGCTCTTCAATTTCTTTTCTCTTAAAGCCTATATGTTGATTATTCAACGTGTGGTTAACTATTCCATACTTCTTAGTTAATTGAAACAACTTTTGTCTATTATATCCAATACCAAGTATTTTCATTGCTTGGTCTGCATTGACATAGTCGTTCTTGTTGATGTAGTCTTTGTTGGCGGCAATGTTCATACGCGCCATGTTTTCTTGTAGCTCATCGTCGCTACAATCACCGTTGATGATACACTCTTTGATAAAATCAAGAGTCTTGATTGCCAACATTCTAGTCGCGCTCATTGTTGTTGTCGTTGTGTTCATTTTGTTTTCTCATTCTCTTTACCTTGTTAACTTTAAGGAAATGGCGCACCGCACTAATGGTGCTTACCGAAATCCCTAACAATAGTATAACAAGTGGAATGAGATTATGTTCACGAATTGTTAAAAAATTATAATAATTATCTGCCATAGAGAGCATATCTGACAGCAACAACGCAAGAGACAAGTGCTTGATGTGCCTACAATGGTACTTACCTTCGCTATAACAATAAACGACGACAATCAAAATAAATGGTACACTATACCAATTACTTAGAATATCAACGCCATATATCTGCGCAACCAAATGACTTATTATGAAGTATATTGATGTAAACAGTATTGTTATCCTAACCAAAAACTTACCCATTACGTTTTTCTTTAATCATTGCGCTGAGTGTTATTACAGCTTGCGTTGGATAGCCACCGTGAGGGCGAGGCTTTGAACCTGCCTTCACGGGACTCCTTTTTACCTTGCCAACAACTGTAGCCGTAACCCTAGCCATAGGAAATTACTACTCTCCTTGTAATACATTCAAAGCCTCAACGGCACTTTGGAACTCGCGATTTTCGTCTGGTGTCTCATCTTGAAGTTCCTTTTCTGCGTCCTCGACGCGCTTAGTCAAATAATGCAATACGTTCTCGAACAACGAAGCCTTATACTCAAAGTCATCCATGACATACATGGGGATGTTTAGGATGTAGCTTGTCGCAATAGTATCAGCTTCGAGGATGTTCTTTGTCTCCTCATCAAGTTCTACCGTTCCATTTATATAATCAATCAAGTTGTAGATTGTATAGAACAAAGAAGAGTATGTCGAGTCTGCAATTACAGTGTATCCACCACGAGTATGATAGATAGCCTTACCATCCTTAGTTGTAGCCATCACGAATGTCTCTCCATCCGCCTCTTTTTCAATATCCTTCAAAGGTACGTGAACTAATGTAGGCTCGTGTTTCAACTGACCATGTACTGACAATAACTCACTAATCAATGTCTCTGCGTAATGAGCATCCTTACTATTCGTCTTGATTAGATTTTTAATCTCTTCCAATTTGTCTTTCAATTCGTTCTTATCCATAATTCTCTTTCATTTTTTGGTTCTTAATTGCAATGCCTAAAATAATCCCATCCAACTCCTTCTTTGAGTACTGAGAGAAATCTACGTCTTTTCCCACATGCTTTGCTAAGTAATCCAAGCGCTCATCCTTCTTCTCTGTCTTAAACTTAGGCAAATACGACGGTTTAAGGAACGAAAACGGATGGTACGACACAACCTTTCTTATAGGATAGATTGAACCGAAGTCCTTCAAGTATCGAATCTCAAGGTTCTCTGTCTTCTCTACCAATGCATACGATGTAGAGCCGTCAGACTTCTCTACCTTAGCGATAGCGTAAAGCCAGATGTCTTCTCCATTATCGATTTTAGGTAAGTCGCGAAGCGAACAATGCGCCAACGCACTTACCAAGCTTTCTCTTTCAATGTTTTTAGCCATATTCTAATTATTTATTGTTAATCTTAAATCCAAACTTAGCCCCAACATACCATTTACTGTCGATAAGGCCAATTTCAGCCCCATATAGCCACTTTCTATTCGTCAACGCATAAACACTCACATTGGATGAATAAAGTCCCTTAAAACGACTAAAACCGAACGTAGCGAACAAATCCATTCCTTTGTTGTCGCGTATAGTCTTCGTTTGCGTAATGTAGCGATACTCCGTCTTAGGGTAAACCATCACGGAATCTATGGTTAAAGGCTCTATTCCACTTACCCAAATGTCGTAAAGACCTACGTTGCAAAAATGCTTTTGAACCATTAACAACAAATGGTCTTTATCGCGTTCTAAGTATATCGTATCTTTTACTATTCTATCCTTGTATTTGATTTCGTGTTGGATGATTGTGTCGGTGCGATAAATAACCACCGTACTGACCGTATCTGTATTAGTCGCGTGCTCATCTTCATTTATGTTTTGTTTCGTATGTCCGCACTGTATAACGACTAAAAGCGACAAAGCCAATACGATGGTTAGGGTTATATGTAGTTTCTTTAGGATGTGCAAACTATTCCTCCTCGCTAACTACTATATCAGTTCCTTGAAATGCGTCAAACAATGCATCTACAATAGATTTCGCCTTAACGCATGAACGAACTTGAACATAATTGTCAATAGGATTTTCTATAGCCTCGGTAGCAATGTCGTGTAGAGTAATCCAAAGTCCTGCCAAATGGCTTTCAAACTCGTCCAATGGAATATCGAACTCATTGGATTCTTCGCAAGCGCGTTCTTCCTCCTCTTCATCATTGTCATACCACTGAACGAAGTCGCCCCAAGTCTTGTCTGTAATCTTAACGAAATTATCAGACACGATGATTCCTCTTTCGATTAGCAACTTAGGGATGTCACATGCGCACATGCCTACAGTTATCAAATACTCTTTAATTTCTTCTAAACTTCTCATAATTTTACGTTTTATATTATTAAACACTAATTACTCTGCACTCTCCCCATAAGTTTTGAAACTTAAAGTCTGCTTGAATATAAGGAGTGCTACCCTTATACATATCGTTTGATGGTTTCACGGCATCAATCAAAGTGATATACGCTTGTTTCTTTCTCACATTGTCGTGATAGTAAAACTTGCCTTTCTTGACGTAGTTATAGAAATCATCGTAAACGCTTTGCCTATTTTCTCCAACGAAAACAAAAGTAAACGTAATGGTCGTTGCTTCACGGCATACGATGTCTGGTTCGTGTACTCTCAGCTCATCGGAATCGGCATAAGCTTCTGTATACTTATTTTTTATCTTCCCCTTATCCTCTAAACCATTGCATTTAAGATACCTCATGCCATCAAAAGAAGACTCTAAATCACGTAATTCAGCGCCATCTATATCTTGTTGCATGTAAAACTTATATTCACTCATAAATTATTCATTGTTGTTAAAATAATCACTTGCTTTAACTCTACCACCACTCTTGATATAGTCTAATTGATAGGATGGTTGTATATTCGATGGACGCATACTCCCCAAGAACGGAGTGTCATAACCAAGCTCGTTAGCCTTTTGCAAAACATCCTTCTTTAGTTTGAGCTTGATGTAATGACTGCTACCGTCAATGCACGCTGTCATCCTCTCGGTTACAAACGCATAGAAAGCCACATTTCCTCTATCCGTTTCATGAAGACCATTCATATCCAAAGGTATAAAAACGCCCTTTTCGCTAATACCATCTTGGTTCTCGACATCCATAACCCTTGAACCCAAGAAGTTGGTAAGCAAAAGGCGCAATGTATAATTCTTAAACATATCAACGATGTTTTAGTTTCACGTTCTTCTCGCAACCAACTATATTGATTTTAGCATCACCCCAATACTCAACCTTGCATCGAGATGAGTCTTGGACGTGAATAGTCAAGTTGCAATTCTTGTCTGCATAGATAAACACATACGCATTGTCCTTCAACCTTACATTGGTATGGCAACCCAACATCGTAACCCCAGTAGTCTCAACTAAGCATTCATCTTCATCATAGCAGCAATAAATACAGCTATTATATCTACCGCCATTCTTGCCTTCATACTCTGCGATGTAACGGGCATTTATGTATGAGCCAAACTCCTTGAGGATAGTATCGTATGGAAGAGCAATGCCCTCCTTGTCCATTTCTTGCAAAAAAATAAGACCATTAGCATCAAGCACAATGTCCATCAAAGCCTTTTTGCTACGTGCCACATTTACCTTGTCGGTGTATTCCTCACAAAGATGCCCACTTGAAATAACCTTATTTATCCACTCCTTAAATGTCATATACTACGTATTTATTGCAAAAGTACAACATTTTAACACACAAAACAACACTTTGTTGTGATTTAGGATTTTTTAACAATTATATTCCATATTGTTAATTGTTGTTAAATATAGACGTAAGTGCTTGTTTAATTCGAAGATGCATTTTAACTTTGCACAAGAAATAAACATTCAAGCGTTGACAACCACAATAGACGCTAACAACAAATAACAACTATAAGAAAGTCTAATGAACAGGGAGTGGTTGCCCTTAGTAGTTGGGCTTTCTTGTTTTTAACACTTATAATTATGTTTGGAACAACAAACTTATTCAATTGTATCTGCGGCAAAGTGCAAGCAGGTATGTGTAGACTAACAATGAACGGTGATATTGCCGTTAAGTGCTCTGGCGGTTACAAGACCTACAACACAAAGAAAGGTAGGCTAACGAATGTGACCAATTTCTGTTTTGATATTGGCTCGGATTTCTTCTTTGTAATACCAACTTGCAAGGTCGCAAAAGGCGATATTATCCTTGTAGATGGTAAGCCAAAATGCGTTATTGAGAAACAGAAGGATAAAGACGTGATAACTGTTATAGACTACGAATCATCAGAAATACGTCAGCTTATACCAGAGCGCCACGTATTTATGGGTTCGGTTTACTACTACGGCAAAATAGTGAGCATGTTTGGCAGCTCATTCAAAAATGGCAAAGGAATGGGCAATATGTTCAAGATGATGATGTTCTCACAAATGATGAACGGAAAAACAAGCGGCAGCGGTATTGGAGATATGGGGCAAATTATGGCTATGTCTATGATGATGGGCGGCGAAGGCAACATGTTCGGCGGTTTGTTTGACGAGATTAGTAATGGTCTTGGCGAGTTCACCAACGTAGAAGAGGATGGTGAGGATGATAATAACATTAACGATGAGGAGGAATAATTATGGGTTGCGGTAGTTTTTCATCAAGCAGTTTTGCAAAGTATTCAGCTTCAAATGGCAGAAGTTATGATAGCGCAACGGGGCGCGTGACAGGACAAACATACACATCGCACCATATCGACGAGAAAATGAAGCCTTATAAAGTTATGCGCGAGTGTTGTAACACAGAAGAACATCCAAATACAATACCCGTTATTCTTGCGTTAGATGTAACAGGCTCTATGGGTAGTGCGTGTAGGGAAACGGCAGAAGCCCTTGGCGCAATAATGTCTGACCTGTACAAGCGTTTCAAAGATGTACAGATTATGGTTATGGGTATTGGTGATTTGGCTTACGATAATGCACCCATACAGATTTCGCAATTTGAGAGCGACGTTCGTATTGCAGAATGGCTTGATAAAGTTTGGCTTGAATTTGGTGGAGGTGGCAATTCTTATGAATCGTATTCAGCCGCTTGGTATATGGGACTTTACCATACAAAGCTTGACGCTTTTGACAAGCAAGGACGAAAAGGCATTATCATTACTATGGGCGATGAACCTTTGAATCCCTATTTGCCAGAAGGAGGCATTAAAAGTTTTGTAGGCGACGGCCTACAAGGAGATGTAGACACCCGAGAGCTTTACAAAGATGCTTGCAAGAAGTTTGATATTTTCCACATCGCAGTGGATAGCAATAGTAGTGCGTATTGGCGATACAAAGAAGGTATTAAAGAAACCTTCGGAAAACTCCTTGGCAATCGCTTGAAGGTAGCCACCATAAACGCACTTGGCAGTACAATATGCGAGTGTATCGAAGATTCGGTAAACGGAACTACACCGAAAGAAACAGTTGTAAACAATGACGGCATTAGCTGGTAATAAACTATATTAAGATGAAAGCAAAAATAATTATCGGTGCTAATTTAGGTGATGAGGGTAAAGGCACTGTCGTAGCAAACTATGTAAAACAATCAAAAGAGAGAGTGCTTAATGTATTGACAAATGGAGGTGCTCAACGCGCACACTCAATTTTGACAAAAGACGGCTCTTTTACGTTTCAACACTTTGGAAGTGGTACATACCACAGCGCCGATAGTTATTTTTCGGAATACTTCATCTTGAACCCGATGCAGTTTGTCAAGGAATACCTCGAACTTGCCGACAAGGGTATCTTTGCAAAAAACAATACGAAGGTCTATCGTCACCCAGATTGCCGTTGGTCTACCCCGTTTGATATGATGGCAAACCAAATCATAGAGGAGCTTCGTGGCGAGAATAAGCACGGTAGTTGTGGAATGGGTATTTGGGAAACTGTGTTGAGGTATAAAAGCTCTATTACCATACCATTTAGTATTTTTGCAACCATTGAACACGAATGTCAAATAAGCTATTTGAAATCCATTAAGCAATACTTTGACAAGCGAATTGGTATTATACCAGACAAGTGGCATAGTATTTGGAATAGCGAAACATTATTAGAGCATTTTATACTCGATTGTAGGACTATGTATAATATCACAACAGAAATTCTTACGCCCACAGGTTACAACGAGGTAATATTTGAGAACGGACAAGGGTTAATGTTGAATGATGTTGGAATAGATGAAGCTAATAAAACTCCCTCTAAAACCGATTCAACCTACGCGCTAAGGGTTGCCACGGCAATGGGTATAAAAACCGAAGAAATAAGCCTACATTACGTTACAAGACCATACTTAACAAGGCATGGTAGGGGAGGTCTAATAGGTGAGACCAAAAGGGAATTCTTGTCAAGCTCCGTACAAGAATGTAGGACTAATCATTACAACCAATTTCAAGAGCATTTCCGTTATGCTCCGTTGGATATAAATGCGTTGAGGGATAGAATAAACGAAGATAATTCACACGGACTTCGCTCAATAATTGAACTCACGCATTGTGACGAAATGGATAGATTTTCTGAGTTCAATAGCTATTTTGACTACATAAACACTTACGATAGTCCAATAGTGTAATTTCTTTTGTAAAATGTTTGAAAGTAAATAAAAAGTTACTACCTTTGCAAAAGCAATGGGCGTGAGAGGAAGTCATGAGCCTCAATAGCCCAACGGTAGGTTTTAAGCGTATCTCCCTACCAATCGCCCTTTGCTTTTTTAATTACGATACGCATAACTTAATAGGTACGCAATATGAACAAAGTGTCAAGAGTGAAGAACGAAAACTTCACTATCATCTCGAATGTATTCTTAAAGGACAAAAATCTGTCCATAAAAGCAAAAGGTTTTTTAGCAGTTGTAATGGGATTGCCAAACGATTGGGAGTTCTCAATCGATGGAATATGTTCGATTCTAAAAGAAGGCAAAACTGCAATATATAACGTAATCGACGAATTGAAGGAACATGGGTACTGCATCGTTGTTACTACACGTGATGAAAAAGGTAGGATTTGTGGCAACGACTACAAATTTTACGAAGAGCCACAAATAGATTCACCACAAGTTGAAAGTCCACGTATGGAAAACCCAAATATGGATAATCAACCACAATTAAATACTTATAGTATAAAAGACTTATTTGATGAAGAAGAAAAAGAAGATAAATCTTCTAAAAAGAAAGAAGAAGACGACTTCGTGGAACGTATGTATAAGATGTACCCAACGAAATGCCCAAAACGTGAAACTTCTTTAGGAAAGTCGCATAGTGATAAAAAACGTATTCATAAGTTGCTAAAGAAATACTCTATGGAGGAAATTGAAGCAGTATTCAATGCCGAGATTGAAGAAAAATACGACAAGCAATACATGTCTAACTTCTCAACTTTTTTGAACAACTTTCCTGACCCGAATGCTGTTAACTCCACAAAGGCTCATGTTGATTTAGGGGAAGGTAAAGACTATACAAGCGAGCACATTATAATTGACGGACAAATTTATAGATAATACTAACATATTAAAACTAAAGTTATGGCAAAGTTTTCAACACACATTGAGAATGTAAAGAACCATTTGAACAATGGATTAAGTATCACTTCATGGGAAGCTATCGAGATGTATCATTGCACTCGACTATCAGCGGTTATTTACTCCCTAAAGGATAGGCACGACATGTCGATTGTATCCGAGATGATTAGCAACGAGGATGGAACACGTTTCGCGCGATACCACCAAGTAGCTAAGAGTGGCACGAAAGAGGAAATCAAAAACTACTTGATGATGAAAGGTGAGATTACATCAATCATAGCGCGTGACATGTTCAATTGCGACCACTTGAAGGTAGTTATTCGCGATTTGAATAACGATGGCATGAAGATAATCAAGACGTTAGAAGCCAACGAGAAAGGTTATTTAGTCAATGTTTATAGACTGAAAAAGTAAAATTATATGAGCTTAAAAAAGTATTCAAATCCAATGATGCCTACAAGCCAATTTCCCATGTGTGGTAATTGCTTTAGGTTAGACACGTACCACGGATGTTCTTTCGGCTGTTCGTATTGCTTTGTCAAAGCAAGAGGAGGTCTCTTCCATTTCGACCATCAATTAACCGATGTCAATTTGGTTAGGAAGTGGTTTCACGAGGCAATCGACCTTGGTGAGACGAACAACATCAAGAAAGAGTTTTTGAACCACTATGTTCCGCTACATCTTGGTGGGCTATCTGACCCATTTCAGCCAATCGAATGGAAGTACGAAAGAACCTATGAGTTCTTGAAGCTGTCGAAGGAGTACAACTACCCTGTAAATATATCAACAAAGGCGGCTCATTTGCCTGACAAATATTGGGATGTTCTCGACCCAAAGATACATACATTCTCTATAAGCCTAATGGGATGGTCCGATGAATACATACGCAAATGGGAAGATAGAACTCCTTTGGCTTCGGAAAGACTTGAATTTGTCAAAGAGCTTAAACGTAGGGGTTTTTGGGTTGGCATAAGGATACAACCAATCGTGGACATTGAAGAAGTGCTCGAGCTTGTAAGAAATAGCCGAGATTATGTAGACTATTACACAGTAGAGCATCTTAAAATAGCCCTTGACAATAAGGAGGTTCGCGAAGAGCTTATAGGAAAGATTAAGGGTATGAACGTAAAATTAGTACCAAAAGGACGCGAGTACGAATTTGACGGCAGGACTAAGATTGAGAACATAAATCGCATCAAAAACATCACGAATGTAAAAATCGGTTGCGGTGATAACGAGTTGCACACGATGTCTGACAGCCTAAATTGCTGCGGTGTAGACACAATGCCTGAGGCCTTCAAGAATTGGTTCAAATACAATTCAATGTATATCAAAATGACAGGTGATAGAAGCCAGTGGACTCCAAAGAGCAATTGCAACGCTTGTTTTAATGTTGCTTGCGTAAAAAAGGGTTTCTCAACAATGAAACAATATACAGATTTGTATTACAGAAATAACTATGGTGACGAAAATCAATTAACTTTAGACTTATGAACGAATACCAATTGACCCCTGTAGAAAAAGTGGGGAAATACACTTTTAAGAGAGAAGACTTATACAAACCGTTTGACTTCTCTCCTGTAAATGGTAGCAAGTTGCGTCAGTGCCAAATACTCGCACAAAAGAACGCTGATTTCAATGGATTTGTAACTGGAACATCTATTAAAAGTCCTCAAGCTCCAATACTTTCAGCCGTCGGAAAGTCTATGAACAAACCTGTGACAATAATGTACGGTGGCACAACATTCGACAATCTAAAAAGCAATAAGTATTATCAATTATGCTTGAGCTGTGGCGCAGAAGTTCAGATAGCCTCAAAGATGGCATTCACTAGCGTTCTGAACTCAAAATCTGAACTTTACGCCCAAAAACATGGATTGTATAATGTAAAGTATGGCATAGACTTGATGAACAATCTTGATGTTTTTATAGAAAGCACCGCAAATCAAGTTCAGAACATAGGTGATATTGACAATATCGTAGTAACTGTTGGTAGCTCAATAACAATACTAGGCATATTGTATGGATTGGCAATACACAACGTTCCATGCAAACACATTTATGCTATTGGGTGCGCACCAAATAGGGTTGACAAAATAAACGAATATGCCGAAGCAATCTTTTATGAAAAGATGGTTAGATTGCCAATTGAGAAGATGGTATATGTGGATGCTTTTAACCTTTATAAAGGTTTTAAGTACGAGAACACTGTAAGTGAAGAGTACTTCGGAATACGATTCCATCCAAGATATGAGGCCAAAACTTTTAGATGGCTGAAAAATAACGATTTAATAGGAAACACTTTGATGTGGATTACAGGTTCTGACTTTTAATAAAAATCCATTATGAATGAATACACTATAAGACAATGGGAATATAAAAACTAACAATCATGTCAAGATTAGACGAACAACAAATATATCAGTTCTTTGACTTATTCAAAGGGAACAAAGAGCTTACCGAGATTAGATTGATTGGCACGAACAAGACGGCAAGCGGATATTTCACCGATGCTAAAACTATGATAGAAGCCATTAAGCCTTATAGCGAAAGCTTTAATGTGTATTTCACCATCAACAGGGTTAATCCTGCTTGTTATGGCCGAGAACAAAAAGATAAGATTGTACAAAGGCCGAAGAACACCACAAACGATAGCGAGATAATCGGTAGAGATTGGGTACTTGTCGATTTGGATGCGAAGCGTCTAAGCGGCGTTTGTTCTACAAATGAAGAGGCGATTAAGGCCCACAAAAAGGGACAAGAGGTTTATAAATTCCTTATGGATAATGGGTTCTATGAACCAGTTGTTGTTTTTAGCTCATCGGGAATACACCTTTACTTGAAGTGCGCCCTAATAAATAACGACGAAAACACAAAGCTTGTTAAGCGATTTCTCGAGGCGTTGTCAATGCTATTCAGCGACGAGTTTGTAGATGTTGACACAAGCGTCTTTAATGCCGCAAGAATTAGTCGTCTACCAGGTAGCTTTTCATGCAAAGGCGCGTCAAACGACAAGGAAAGACCGCAAAGAAAATGCCGTTTTTTGAGCATTCCCGAAGAAGTAAAGGTTAATGAGCGCGAATACTTTGAAAAGATAGCCGCTTTGTATCCCGAGGATGTTAAGCCTACAAGAGAGAACAACTATTCAACCGAAAAATTTGACTTAGATTCGTTCATTTCAAAACACTCTATCAAGGTGTCAAAAGTAGAGAATGTTGCTGGCGGTAAAAAGTACGTATTGGAACATTGCTTATTTAATGACCAACACAAAGGCAAGGACGCAGTTATATTCCAACGCGATAGTGGAGAGATAGCATACCATTGTTTCCATTCTTCATGCCAACAGTATTCTTGGCGCGATGTAAGATTGATGTTCGAACCTGACGCTTATTCAAGAAAAGAGCAAGGCGAGTATCAATTCAAGCAAAGATACCAAGGTGGTGGGAGAGTGACAGAACCATTCACACCTGCCGAAGAAAGTAAAGACAAAGGCAAAAAGTGGATGTCCATGCGCGATGTTAAGCGAGTTGATATTGCCGACCTTTTATCAATGCCTACTGGATACCACGAACTTGACAAGAAGATTATAGGATTGTTCGCAGGTGAGTTAACTGTCGTATCTGGACTTAACGCTTCGGGAAAGACCTCTTGGCTAAACTGTTTGGCTCTTAATGTTATCCAACAAGGATTTAAGGCAGGTATTTGGTCAGGCGAAATGCAAGATTGGAGATTCCAAGGATGGATGAATCAGATGGCAGCTGGAAAGAATTATGTGCGCAAAAAAGAAGGCTTTGAGAACTTCTACTACACACCTCAAAACATTTGCGACAAGATTGATGCTTGGTTGGATGGGAAGTTGTTTCTATATAACAACTCATACGGCTCAAAATGGGAGCAACTATTCAATGACATCAAAGAGCTTGTAGATAGCGAAGGCGTACAACTTATTGTGCTTGACAACCTTGCAGCTTTATGTATTGATGGTTACGATAGTGGAACATACGCAAACCAAACAAAGTTTATCCTCGACATCAAAGACTACGCAAAGCAAAAGAACATCCACGTTATACTCGTAGCGCACCCACGTAAGCAAAACGACTTCTTGCGCAAGGAATCTATTAGTGGAACTGCAGACTTGACAAACATCGCCGACAATGTATTTCTAATTCACCGCGTTGGTAATGACTTCGAGAAACGAGCAGGAGAGTTTTTTGGATGCGATAAGGTTACACAATACATGACGTATTCAAATGTGTTAGAAGTGGCTAAAAACCGCCAAATGGGTATTGTTGACCACTTAGTAGGCATGTACTACGAAATTGAAAGCAGGAGACTAAAGAATACGATTGCCGAGCATGTGGTGTATGGATGGCAAGAGCAACCCGAACAAGCGCAAATGTACGATGGTAACAGTTCTTTTGCAGCGCAACAAGACAACTACTATCCATTTGGAGGCATGATTGATAATGTGCCGTTTTAGTTAATGAAAGTTAAATAATTGCATAATAGAAACATAAACATTAAATTTGTAAAGTAAATATAACAAGTATTATGAAAGTAATTGTAAATCGAAAAGAGTTTATTCAAGCATTATCGCTTGGTAGCTCATTTAGCGGAAAGAACAAGGCTCTCATGGCTTTGGATTACACTCGCTTAGTGTTCAAAGAGAATAAGTGTAAAATCACGTCCAATGATGGAGAGATGGCTATTACAACGACGTACACAACTATGGACTTCATGCTTGGTGAGGATACGGTGTACATTGACGCTAAGACTACGCTAAACGCCTTAAAGAGCATCAAAGAAGAAGAGGTAGCCATAGACTTTGAAGAGAAGTCATGTGTGATAAAGCACAAGCGTGGCGTGTTCAACATTCCTTATGGAGATGTAGATGCTTATCCTATACCTCAAATGGACAAGGATTCAACAATTCTATCGGTAGAGTCAGAAGCGCTCTTCAATTGGCTTAAAGATGCAAGACAATTTGTTGCTGATGACCAACTTCGTCCTGTAATGAATGGCGTATATCTCTTCGTTCGAGACAATACGATTGGAGTATGCGCAAGTGATGGTCATCGTCTGTATGCCGATAGCAAGCATTACGATTCCGACGCAAACGTGGATGCTATTTTATCAGCAAAGGCAATATCTACGCTACTTGATACTATTAACAACACGGAAAGCACAACAATTTACTTTGGCGAAAGAAACGTAGCGTTCAAAGCTGGTGATACATCCATTATGTGTAGAAAGATTGATGGCCGATACCCCAACTTTAAGTCTGTGATACCACAAACACACAACTTTAGCGTAGAGTGCAATAAGGAGGAGTTCGCAGAGTCTATTTCACGTTGCCTTATTATGGCGAACCAAAGTTCTTTGATTAGAATGACAATTAACCACAATTCAAATTCAATGGAACTCGTTGCAGAGGATATTGACTTCTCTCGTAAGGGTCAAGAGTTTGTTGATGTTGAGAATAACACACTAACTGCTGGCGCACAGATTGAAATCGGCTTCAAAGGCACATTCGCCAATGTATGTATGAGTGCAATAAATAGCGAAACAGTAAGACTTGAACTGACAGATAGCTCAAGACCAATCGTGATGAAAGACCTCGATAATGAAGATAAGACACTGATATTGATGCCTATGATGCTATAAATCATTGCTTTCATTATATCTGTTTAACTTGTTCGTAGGGGTGGTAAATCTACTCCTACGGACTTCAAAATCAAAAACACAACATGAATGAAGAACAAAAACTATCATTAGACGAAGAGATGTTGATGTGGACTTCATATCGCTATTGTATCGGTAGACAAACCTACGTTACATCGCTGGCACCTTACATCGGTAAGAAGTATTATCCGTTGCTAAGTGATGACAAGTCAGAACACACCGCAAATGATATTCGTAATTGCATTGCTGATGTGCTTAACTTTGGTGCGCTTACGTTTCACTATGACGGCACGGTAATGCACGAACAACGCGATGCTTTGAGCGATTTGCTAACTTGGCTAAACGACAACGTGGAAAGCGAAAAAGACCTTGTTGGAATTGACACTATTGAGTGCTATAAAGAGGACTATAAAGCAGATACACCTAAAAAGTTTTTTGTGACAAAGAAGAATCACTATGAGTTGCAGAAGTATGAAACCGACTTTTCCGACCTCTTAGTGTGGCACAAGCTCGCATCGTTGTTTGATAGAAAGAATCATGTAGGTGTGCTTGTAAATTACGATGGTAAAGAAGAGTGGATAGAATGTTTTTATTCGTGGCGTAAGGCTTGCGTAAAAGACAACGATGGGCCATATTATCGTCAATTACCTTGGAAGTATGAAAAGGTGCTCTTTGGAGTTGAGAATTACCTAAAACGTGGTGAATACGCTGGTAGTTTGAACGAGGATTATATAGTTAAAGTAGATAAAAACATCAAGTTATGGCTATGACATTCAAAGAGAAGATGAGGCTTGTCAATGTTGTATGCGAGTATCATTGGGACTCGTTCGACAACAGAGATGAAGAGTTATGGGTAATCGTTAATTGTGATGATTTCACCGAGTTTGCAGACATATTCAAAAACAAGTTCAGCGTGTTTGACGATGAAGGAGTTCAATGTATATGGAAATACAACTACATCGTGATAAGAGAGTTTCAAGAGGTGCTTGAATACTGCGGCGTAGAGATTGAAGAAATGAAAGAAATGTTTGACGTATGCTGGAAAGAAGTATAAAACAAATAGAAGAGTGCGAAAGAAGAATCGTGAACCTCTCATCGCGCATGAGCCGCGAGCTTGGAAAGATTCAAAGTATGATACCTTTTGAGGGTTTCAAGGAACTTGGCTTAGAACCCACAGTGCATATATGTTCAGGTGACGAGATTATCATATATTGCAAGGGCTATGAGTTGGTTCTTAGTGCGGTTATAGACAAGATAAGAAAAAAAGGCTATATTGAGCCATGTGATTTTCCGTATGATTTAACTAATAGATATTGATTATGAAAGTAAAAGTTTTAAGAGAAGTAGAAGTAGACGTGGCAAGAATACACGTATCTGCGTATGTACGTTATTGGGAAGATGGTGAAGTAAACGGAGAACGCGATGTTGACTTGTACGAGAATAAAAACGCTACCCCTAAAATGCCATGCGCGAAGAAAGAAGAAGGTGAATGGTATTGGTGTCCAGAGATTGATGTGGAAACAGGACAAATACTAAATTGGGAGAAAGGTGTCACTGCCAATATACACTACAAGGTTTGCGACGAGTTCGCTTGCATCGTATACGACGTGAACAATGAAGACGTTGGTAATTACTACGAGTACGTTCCAAGCTTCATGTGTCCTAAAGCAGAAGGTTACGGAGACTACATCATCATGGATATAAACGAAGATGGATTTATTCAGGATTGGTGTAAATGGAAAGCATTAGACTTCATTACAAAGCTCAATGATTACAAGAATAGTTAATTTGTGTTAAACATTCCAATACGCTTTGTGGAATAAAAATAAACGCTTATCTTTGTATTGGTTTTAATGGCTGATAGGAAAGACTATCATAGTACTGTTTTTGACAATTATAGCCACAATACGATTGTGAAATTATATTGTGGCAATCAAGCGCAGATAGTTCAGTTGGTTAGAGCACTTCTCTGATACGGAAGTTGTCGGTAGTTCGAGTCCATCTCTGCGCACGAGGGGTTCTTTGAATTGTTTTGTATTATTTGTGGCGGTTGTGTGGCTGAGTGGTCGAAGGCGAAGGTCTGCAAAACCTTTTATCGTGGGTTCGAATCCCTCCGCAACCTCGAAAGTGTGTTTTTCATGATAGATTAGTTAGTACTATTCACTCTTCGTTGCGAAACGCGGAGTGATGATGCGAGATTAGCTCAATGGTAGAGCGCCACCTTCCCAAGGTGGATGTTGAGGGTTCGAGTCCCTTATTTCGCTCAAGATAAATTACGTTTGGCATTTCTTTTAGTTATTTTGGCGGTATCGCTTGTGAAAGTACATACCGCATTTGGAGAGAGCAACTTGTAAGGAACAAGGTCAGATTGCTAACCTGAACGTGCTCATAGTGGCATTGGGGTCGGAACCCAGCCTCTCCGCATTTTGACAAATTAAAAAAATACTCTAATGATTAAAAAACAACACATCCCATTCTACGTTATAAACGAGAATGTTAACGCTCAAAAGTTCGAACCTTATGACGTAATGCCCTATCTTATAGAGTGTTACAAAAAGGTCAAAAGAAGAAAGAATCGCCCTACGACTTTTGATGAGTTCAAGAAGTTCGTAAAAGACGAAAGTATGTATATGTATTGGAGTCGTTGTCAGTACGAAGTTGTCTTGAAAAGTTGGCCTTCTGGTGGACATGAGAAAAAGATTGATGTACATTGGCAACTGGAAATGAATCTTGAGTTAATAACACGAATACTAATCGAAAATTTAGGAGTAACATTATGAATGTGAAAGAATTAAAAGAATTGCTTGAAAAAATCCCAGATGATGCGACAGTCTATACAAACAATTATGCAGCTGGACGCGAGTTTGCTTATGGCGTTTGGTACGATAAAGAAGAAAACTCGCTTGAAATACAATAGACCATGAGATACAACGCGGACACAGCACATTGTAGTGGTTATCTTTGTCCTTTGGCCGAGAAATGTTATAGACACCATCTACTACTCATGTGGGACAAGATGAAAGAAAAACCTTACGCTAACTTTGTGGCATCAAAATACGATGAATCGGCAAATAAATGTCAACTTTTTTTACCAATAGTCGACAATAAGTAAAAGAAAACCTTAAATTTTTACCAATATGGAAGAATATAATATTTGGCAACCTATGATGACTTTCGACCACCACGCAAGATACTCTATATCCGTTGAAGTGATGAAATGCCTAATATCAAGAGGTGGTCGAAAATTTGAAGATATTGCACGGGAATCGGTTCGTATGGCCGACATAATGATTAAAGAACTTAAAAACAAGGAAAATGAAAGTGAATGAACTTTGTGTTGGTTGCTATGTTATGTATAACAACAACATATTCCAAGTAACTGATATAAGTCGCGCGTGGCCTCGCTTAGATAAGCGATACAACAACAAGCCTATAGTAACAATCTTCAACGGAGGAATATTGACCGTTGGTCTGGACGAGATAACACCACTTGAAATCATCGAAGAGTTCTTAGAGTGGAATGGATTCGAATTAGACGAGAAAATGTACGAAGACTTCGAAGAGAAGTATTACGAGCTAAAACTTGAAAAGTTCACGATAACCATTCATGAGGGTAGCAATACCATTGGACGCGATTGGTGGGTTCACATAGACAACGAATCTTGTTGCACTATAGCGAGCGCTGACGTTCAATACGTGCATCAACTTCAAAACATTTTTAATATATCTAACGTAGAAATAGATATAAGATTATGAACAACAAGGTATTTATTAGTGGACGAGTAAGTGGTTTGAAGCCAGATACCGTAAGAAAGAACTTCGCAAGAGCAGAGAAGAAGTACAAAGCAATTGGCTATGAGGTAGTTAACCCAATCAAGCTTTGCAAGGAAGAGTGGTCATGGCTTAGATGTATGGTCGTTTGCCTTTGGAATTTGGCTAAATGTGACTATGTGTATATGATTCCTAACTACAAGCATAGTCGTGGTGCAAAGTTTGAGCTTTGGTTTGCTTACTTGCTTGGGAAAACAGTTACTTTTGGATGGAAGGTGTAAAAAATAATACACACCATAGTATCCACTAAACGCGAAAAACAAGGATAAGAGATATAATAGTAACGATAAAAAGTTTGAAAGATGGAAGAACTAATTAAAGCATTACAGATTTTAAGCAAGTACGTAGAAGGTTATAACGAAAAATACCCAACGCATTGCGAACACGATGAGCTTCAAGTTATTGTTAACCCCGAAGAAGTTTCCGATGACGATAAAAAGGAACTTGATAAACTTGGCTTTTACCCATATGATGATTATTTCGTTTCTTACAAGTACGGTAGTTGTTAAAAAGTTTCAGATATGAAAGCAAGTGATTGGATAAGCGTAAAGGATAGTTTGCCAAAATTAGGCGAATATGTATTCATAGTTATAGAAATGAAGTATGAACACGAAAAAGAAATAGAAACAGTTGTAGATATTGGTTGGCTAAACGAAGATGGCGATTTTGACATGATAAATGATTGGAACGAAGGTCAACAGCATTTTCAAATCACTCATTGGCAAAAGATTGTTTTACCTAAAAAAGAAAAGGAATGAAAAAGAACTGCACTAAACCTTGTTTCAGCAACGGTTCGGGATGTGGCGCGTGGATGGATAGAAACTGCGACAACTGTGTCAAAGGAAGCAGATATAACGCGAAGAATGACACCTACACAAAGATGCGTTGCACAATACAAGAGGATATATTTACGCAATACATGGGCTATGGCAATGAAGCTATAAGACATAGGTCTTACGATGCAACACAACACAAAGACTGTCCATACATCGTTCAGATTGGAACACCACGGCAAAAGAGATATAAAGTAACATTGCAACAACAAGCATTATTTGAGTTATGACAATCGAAACAAAGTACAACATAGGAGATAAGGTGTGGGTATGTGACACCGACAAGCACATATATGTTGGCAAAATAAGTAAAACAAGAATTTATTTATTAGAAGATGGCGCTTATGTTGATTGCCTTTTTTGCTCGCCATCTGGCTGGAATTGTTGGATAGCCGAGCGAGCTCTTTTCCCAACCAAAGAAGAACTACTAAATAGTTTATAGTATGATTAAGATTATCAAAGCCCAACCAGTTCCCAAAGAACAAATTGAATGCGCTAATTGTGGTAGCATTTTGGAATACGAGAATGTGGATTTGGAGTCACATGGATATAAATATCGTTTTAGGTGTCCTGTATGCGGAGTTTATATAGATGCAAAATGGATTGAGAAAAAGAGTTAATGATATGAAACAAGAGTTTGCAAACGAAATGGCATTTTTATCTTTAGGAGCAATGGCAGGTTGCGTAATGACAGTTTGCGAAAAATACGGAATGTGCTATGGTTGCGATGAGTATTGTCCCGTGCTAATTGCTGGCAAATGTGAAAACGAAGATAGCATAAGAATGTATTACCATTTAACAAAAGAATAAAGTATGAAAAAGAAAGATTTAATGAAAGATTTGAACAAGTCGATTACCGAACAAATTATAGACGCAGCGGATAAAGTATCGGCAGATTTCAAGGAAGTCTCAAACGAGGAAGTATCACCTATAACCCCAAACGACGTAGAAATTGGAGCGGACATGCTTGAATCGTTGAAAGAACTAACCACAAATCTATACAAACAAGCCGTAGAGCGTGGTCTTAGAAACCTTGAAGAAAAGCGCGTAATTCGTGATATGTGGGGCAAAAAGTATGTCCTTGGTAAATGGTACAACAAATGGTATTATCGCCTTAAATTCAAACGTTATGTAACCGAATATATGCGATGCGCTGGCGAGCAATACTACATTGAAAACGAGCTTCGTGATGTTTTCAAGACACTTGAAGATTTAGAAGAAATTTTTTAATAGCAAAAGGCTATGGATACGTTGAAATAGAACTGTAAAAACATAAAAACATGAAACAAAGAATAACACTCGTACCTTCGAACATCACGGACGTTACGATGTACGAAAACGAACAATACGTAGAGTTAGTCATAGCATTTGTAGCCACAGACACACCATATAGGATAAAACGAACCTTTATGGATGGCGACAACAAAGAGCAAGAAATAGCCAAATACAACGAAATATATGAAAAGATTGTACAAGCACTACTACGACACTCATCAATCGTGCAAATAGAACTATAAAAGGCAAACACATGGGACGAAAAGCACTAATAGTCACAAAGAACATAGCAAGCGTGGTACTTCAACAAAATGAATACGAGATAACAATAACCATATCGTACATGGGGAAAGAAGAGTCACACCAAATTGGATGCTCAAGCAGAGAAAAAATACCAGACGATAAGATTAAATACTACAAACTCGTCTACGAACGAATAAAACTAGCAATATTCAACGATGATAAGTTCGTGGAAATAGAAGTAGAATAAAACAAATAAATGGCTCGACGCGAAATAAAGCGGTTTGAGCCATTTTCTTTTTCTAAACGAATCCAACTACCACCCGATACCTAAAAGTCGCTTAAATCGAAAGGAAATGTGCAAATTCGAGTATTTAGCGAACATATTCGCCATAATAATAAAGCGAACGCCTTAGAAAAATAAGACATTCGCCTTGAAATTTTAGAATTTTAGGGAGTCAATATCGAAGAGTGCCTTTGATGACTTACCTTCGTCAAGCACTCTCTTCTTTATGTCTTGCGTGACACTTTCGGCTTTTTCTTCATCGGCACACTTCCATATATACCCTTTAGCTCTACTCGTATTTCCCATCACGCAATTGTAGATTTGGCAATAAGGGATGTTAGATGAATCAGAGGCATCACGAATGCTCCTATGTTGCGCCACAAACTCGCCATTCAGCTTGTATTGATTCACGGCAAACACATGACGAAGCTTCTCGTGCTTACCCTTACCACCAGTAGACGGAGCTATAGGCTTGTCATCAAGCTCCGAAACGGGAACGTACTCCTCGCGAGTAACCTTATAACGCATCTCCTCAAAACTCTCAATCTTCTTAGGATAATCGTCCGAAACCTTCTTAAAAGCAATGTAGCCATTCTTGTATATTCCCAATGGCATATTATGACCGCTAACATACAACGAACGACAAGCAGAAGAATTACTCTCGTACTCACCAACGAAATCACCATTCAAGTCATAAACAACAACTGGAACCATAAGCAACGTCCTATCACGCTGAACTATGCGCTCCTCAACCCTCGTCTCGTACTTGACGCGCTCTACAACCTTAACCTCATCAACCTCAATCTTGTCGGGGATGTAATCATAACGCTTCGTGCGCAAGATGTGCTTACCCTTAAAAGCACGCATCTTATCAACAGCCTCACGAACACTGTTCTCAATGTAACCCTTCTCGTAAGCAAAACGAGCAATACTCGAATACTCCTTCACAAAATTACCATCAACATCATACTCCAACAAAATCTTATTACCACTCATCAACGACTTTATCGTATCAGAATCAGTAGTCAAATACTCAATGGGAATACCTAACAACTCACCACCCAAGCTTACATTCAAACCATTAGGATAAACAGTACCTAACTCGCGAATATACTTAATCTCCAAAATGCTCAAACACAACTCGGCATCAACACGACTCAAACCATCCAAACGAGCCAACACGCTAATGTCAACACTGTCAAAACCAAACTCCTTAATGGCAGCATCAACACGAGAACTACCACCAAAACGTTCGTAAACACTAACCCTATCACTCAAATCGTGAGTCTTACCAACATACTTCATTCCATCGGGAAACTCCAAACAGTAAACACAAGCAAAATGCTTACTCCTACATTCATTAAACTTCATATTTATATAACGCTTAGTTAATAACAATGCAAAGATATATATAATTGTTTAGATACAAAAGTTTTTGGATAAATTTTTTACAAAAAAAATTATAAATTATAAATTTTGTCAAATCCTTTGATAGTCAGCCTCTTAGGTGGGTGGGTAGGGGTATGATAGGTTCTGATTGTTCCACGGCCACCAGCGCAAAATTCGCAAAACGTCTCACGAGGGCTGCCTATATACCTATATATATAGCAGTGCATTGATAAAATCTATCTGATGCCGCCGTTTATAGATGCTATCTATCTATAAAAAAATATCCGTTTCTTGCAAATTTATTTAGTTAAAAAATACTAAAAAGATGCAAAAGTGCAAAAATGCTTTTTTTTGAAAATTTTTTGCAAAACATTTTTTTTATTCAAATATTATTCCGAAATTTGCACTCGCAATCGGGTCAGTACAGCGGTACACCTTTATGAGTTCGCTCACGTTGCAAATGTTGCACAAAATGCCGTTTTCGGCATTACGATAAAAATCCCGCTTTCGGGTTTTCCGTGTGACTATCTTTGAAAAGTTTTTCCATACATACTACGAAAGTAGCGGTGACGATACCGCTTGCAAGAATCCAAAATAAAGGTTTTTGTACGAATGTACAGAGGGAGCCAGGGACGTGTTAGCCATACACGGACGGAAACATAAGAAACGGAAACACCACCCGACAAAGGAAGCGTAAATAAATAAGATATTGCAAGCATAGGCGGAAACGGACGAAAAAAGAAGTTTTTTCGTTGTGGTACTACTAATCGTTGTGAGTTGTATGCTTGCAACGTGTGGCAACTATGCCACCTGCATACACCCGAACACGGACAAAAGCAAAAACGGTTTTTGTGGGTCGTATTCCGTGTTTTTGTATTATTTGCATAGGCAGAAACGTGTACAGGTAGCCCGAAATTTTGGCGCGGTTCGATACCGCCACGTTTCACAATTATTTATTGTTTCACTTAAATTTATTAAGACTATGGCAACAAAAGCAAATGCAGTTAAATTGCAAAATGTAAGAAACGAGAACAAACAAAACAAAGGTACATTTAATGAAGTTTTGTCAGTTATCTACGAAAGAATGAAGTACAACAAAGTACACGGAAACAAAATCGACAACCTGGAAAGATAATGCCAGTCAGCAAGAATAAAGCAAAAGAATACACTAAAGCATTCCACGCTTACAGCCGCGTGGGACAGTACCAAACACGATACAAAAAAGATGAACACGGAAACATAACAGGCGGAAAAGCGACTGTGATTAAATGCAACGAAGATATGGTACTGCGTTTTTTCACAAAGTTATACAATGAGGCTGTACCCGAGTCGAACCAATAATAAACCGAACTAAACTAATAGGAGGACAAACTATGCAAGGACTAAACGAACTACGAGCAGCCTATATGAAGGCAGGCGAGAGAAGAAACACGAAGTTGTACCTTAAAAGCAAGCAAACACTATGAAGGCAATCATCAACTACAAAAACCATATCATCCACGATGCCGAGATAAAAACCATATCCAAACACATCGTTTCATTCTACCTGAAGAGAACCGACTCAAACAATGAACTAATCGCGTACATAGTAGAACGAATAATCAACGAAGACGGCAGCATCACTTGCATAGATGATGACACGTTCCACATTGTACTCGAAAAACGAGATTTGAACGAAATTATAGCTATCGACCTCTAAACACAAAACGACTATGGGATTTAATCTATTCTTGTACGGAGTAATTATCTTCGGTTTGCTCGTGGGCAAGTCCTACGACTACTCAACCACACCCACGAACGAAGACAAAGATACTATCTATAATAACACTAATAAAGATAACGAGTAAATTATAGTATATTATAGTGTAGTATATTATAGTGTATTATATACAGGTATAAGTTATGTATTGTATTATATACTTATACTTGTATTATTATATATATATATATTATAAAGAAAAAGAAAACTAACTAAAAGAAAAAGAGGTTATGACACAAACACGATTCACCGCTGCGGATGCAGTAGAACTAAGCAAGCAAGCAGCCATACTAATTCTTGACGAACAAGAAAAAGAAAACTATCAAACTATAATAGATGGTATCATAGAGTGTGCGGAGAATGGGTGGTTTTCACTCACTATATGGAATGATGAGGAGTTGCACGACAAACTATCAGCGCGAGTTACCTCTATCCTCAAGCGCGATGGGTTCAATGTGATTGATTCGTACACCGATGGTGAAGACGATGAGCATGAATATGTCGGTAAAATAATATCTTGGAAAGTATAACTATAAAAAGACAAACGTATGGAGAAGTTTATGGCTAACTACCTTGTAGCCGTTAATTGGCTCGGTAACTCACGAGTTATGTGTAATAATATCCCAAACATTGACCCGACCATTTGGGACAATATGAGATTCAGTCTTGAGTTGGAGGATGACTACACGAGAGAAATAGTTATGTGGTATATCACCGATTGCGATGACCGCGAAGTTGAGTACCTCGCAAAGAACTTCGGTCTGCTATTCACCTACTCCGAGTTATTGGATGCTTGGATATTGTGTGTTGACCACTACGGCACGAATTGGAGCTATGTAGGGTGCAAAACAACCCTCAAAGATGCAGCGAGAGCACTTGGAGAATCAATATAATCATTAAAACAGAATACTATGTACTACATTTGGGAAGACTCACTGAGCCACGACTTCCATGGAATGAAGAAGGAGGACTACGACAAAGTAATTTGGAACGCGAGAGCTAAACTCACTTTTAGCAGAGCGGATGGTTTCACCTCTATTGATGAGGTGGCGGACTATGTGAGAACTTATATGACCTTCTTTGACGATGCAAGGTTTGTACTACAATGTGACAGAAGAGGTGGTAGCGACTTCATAACCAATGCTGTAGGTGTTGAGCTATGTAATGAGTCATTCGTGAATGATGCAATGATTGAGTTGTTCGGATATAGCAAGGCAAATGGCTCGGTAACGGATGTGATGGAGTTGAAGGAAAGAGGGTTGAAGGTGTGCGCTTGCAACATATCATGCGGATATTATAACCCACATTCAGACAGCGAAGCAACAAAGGTGTCTGAGTTGCGTAATTGCCTTGACCTCGTGTGCAATATCATTGACAATTGCACGGATGTATATCCACATGAGTACGAAAGAAAAGCGTTCAGCTATAATAGATACTACGGCAATTACAATCCATACAGACACGATGATTGGTATGATGACAAGAAGGACGATGATTCAAAACCAATGCGATACACTATCTCGCTCAAAGATATAGAAGATTTGTTAGAGCAAGCATCCAAAGACAAAGAGGTTGTCCGAGAGTATGCAAATTGGATTAGCGGAGACTACGACTACTACGATTGCAACAACTTAATGCAGTACGTACTGTTCAAAGAGGTAGTATATGGTTAAATACGATTAAAACAACAATACTATGATTATAGATTTGATTTTAGACCGCAAGGATGGTGATGCGTATTCACCCAGAGAGTTCTACAATGGAGTTATGGGATACGGCAAGGTTGGTCATCTTATAACACAGATGATGGACGAAGGTACTGAGTTGGAGGTAAAGGCTGCTCTTTGCCGATACATCATCGACAACGGCTACAACGAGAAGATATGCGAGTATATAATTAGTGTTAATTGGTTGGAAGAAGATGAAAACATTTGAATTTACAGAAGACATGGTCAAAACTATATGCGAATGTGTCACGCATAAAATTGAGAGCTTAATAGATGAGAATACATACCTCACGGATATACCCGAAGAGTATGAGAAGAATCGTATTAGAATAGTGAGTCTACAAACACTACTTAATTATCTTGAAAGTTAAAAATTGTTAAGAATTTGCCAAATATTTGGATAATTTGAAAATAGTTTGCAACTTTGCACAAAGTTTTAATTATGAAAAAGTTACTTCTATTATTTACATTAGCCTTGTGCGCATCTTGCACGACTAAGATAGGCGACCAAGTAGAGATTGATATTGTAGAAGCCGAGTACGATGGTCATTCGTACCTTATCTTCGGTGGACACGGAGTTATTCACAATCCTAAATGCGAGTGTTATGATAGAACTCGTTGAGACAAAAGATTGCATTGAGTACAAGAATGGTCACTACGCAGTAGTGTACAAAGTAATCTACAAAGGTGCTCATTTAGGATGGTACTACTCGGATAGAGGAGTTAAGGATTGGTATCAATTCTTCTTGGACGAGTGTTATCACATGGATTGCAAAGACATTGTAGACGAGCAAAAATCATCGCTCACTTACTTTGGCGAAGATTGCATATATACTCACGGCATATATGCAAGCGAGATAATAGCGGAATACTTGTACGAAAAATACTACAAAGATGAAGGACATTGCAACGTTGCTGACTGAGCGAGTGGTTCGGTTCTCTTTCAGAAAGAATGATGGGAGCATACGAAAGGCAGTAGGCACGTTAATGAAATCAATGACACCACAGGTACAAGGTGGTGGTAGACCTACACCAGAGCACTTGCAACTCTACTTCGATGTAGAGAAACAATCATGGAGAAGTTTCAAAAAAGACCAACTAATAGAAATAGAATTATGAAAAGATTTATCGAAGTGACAACGATGTGACCCAAAAGTCATCACATGCAGAAGACCTTATTGATAAATATAGACTACATAGAGTCTATAGGCAATTGTGGAGACTATGGGGATAGTAACTACACCATCGCAGGCGATTTTAACCCAAGAGACATGCGATGTATTGTTGAATCTTATAGGAAAAGCTTCAATTCAATATGATTTGTAAAACTAAAACTAACTAAGAGACTATGCACAAAGAAGAAAAGAGAACTTTCAGCGTTTCACTCACCAAAGAAATGCTACTTGATTTGAGAATGATGGTACACAAAAGATTAAAGAATGTGATTGATGCAGCAGACAACTTCGAGAAAGAAGGTTGTCTTATGACAGCAGAGAGTTATCGCGAGTACGCTGAAATGTGGGTGGATTTTGACAATGAGATGGGAGTGGTTTACGATGAAGTGTTTGTGGAGGATTGAGATATGTTCTATATCATGGTAATAATTTGGATTGTATGCGATGTATTCGGATGCATGACTGGTAAAAACAAATAAAACAAATAACTAATAATAACTTACTTAAAAAATAACGATTATGAAAAAGTGTAAAATTTGTGGACGTGAGTTGGAAAATGAAATGTTCTATGCCAACTATAAGATGAAGGATGGTCGTGATTCTTGTTGTAAGGAATGTCGTAAGAAGAAAAACAAAGAAAAATATTTAGCAAAAAAATCTTTGGAATCAACGACAATACAACACAATGATTTAATCAAAGTGTATTCCAATCCCGAACTTGCAAAGTTCACGCCTCGTCAGCTAATGCAAGAATTGAAGGCGCGTGGATTCAAGTGGGAGTATATGCTTGAACCTCAAAGAAAAGTGATGTACGATAAAATATAAGATATGCGAGACGTATTAAACATTATAGCATTAGCGGTGATAAGCTTGCCGCTATTGCTTATCCTTAACGAAGGAGAATCAGTAGTCCCAAACTTCATTGGATTGGCTTATGCTTTCATCCTGTTGTTGATTGGAAAGAGAAAATCTGTCAAGAGATACTTTGAGAGTATCCTTGAGTCTTGCAACAATTTAATTGATAATATATTGAAATGAAAGAGAAAAAGATTAGATGCTCTGTATGTGGTGAGCTAAAATCAGAGAAGAGTTTCCCAAAGAATAGGCGACTTGATGGCACTGTCAAGATTTCAGGTGATGTGTGCTCAACTTGTATATCTCGTAAGTATCGCAACAAGAGCAAGGAGGAGACTGAAAAGTTTAAGAACGCAGCCGATACTACTTCTCTAACATTCCTTGACATGATAGCGAAGCTAAACTCTATGGGCTATGTGATTATCAAAAAAGAAGACTACGAAAACTTATTGTCAAATCAAAAACAAGAAGAAAATGAAGAACTTATTGTTAACGAAGATTGAGATTTCAAATTGGAGAGGTCAAAACAGAGTTGTATATCCATTCGAGGGGGTGACAACAATAAAAGGAAAGAATGGTAGCGGAAAGACGAGTGTAATGTCCGCATGGTATTGGTTGTTGAGCGGATACACCGATGCAAATACACCACAAAACCACAACTTGTTTGATACGACCAAAGAGTTGACAAAAGACACACCTGCTGCATCCGTTAAGGCTTGGGTAAAGATTGATGACATTGAGTGGGTAATTGAGAAGAAGGTATCCGCTTCGTTCAAACGTGACAAGACAAGCGACACTTGGGTAAAAGCGCAAAGCGACACATACACATATCATGTTGACGGCATAGAGGTTTCTGCAACGGACTTCAAGGAGTGGATAGCGAAGAATATATGCCCAATCGAGATGATTACATTCTGTATGTGTGGTCAGTTCTTTAGCAACTTGACAATTGACGACAAGAAACAAGCACGTTTACACCTTGAGAGAATATGTGGCGAGATTAACATTGAAGACCTAAGAGAGCGGGACTATTCTTCACTTCGCCAAATGTTTGCCAAAGGTTATACCATCGAAAAGATTAAGGAGTCGTTCAAGGCTACATTAAAGTCAATGAGAGATTCGTTGGACAAGTTGCCCATAGAGATTGAATCAAAGGAATCGGTCATAGCCGACTTGATGCTTACAGACTTTGTAGAAATTGAGAAAAACATTGACGCGAAGAACTCGGAGCTTACAAATATTGACGAAAAGATTCGTACCAACAATGCTATGGCTAAAAGCGACTCGGACAAGGTTAATGCTATCTTCGGAAAATTAGCACCTAAACGCGCAGAACTCAGCAAACGTGCGTCAGTATACCGCGACGCACAAGACGCGCTTAAAACGGACGTAAAGCGCCAAATACGCGAAGTTGAAGCATACAATAGGGACGTAGACGTTGAGAATATGCGCAAGCAAGCCAAAAAACGCGAAATCGAGCGTCAGTTGGACGCGGAACGTAATTATCTTGCATCGTTGAATGACGAGCGCAATCGTTTGGTCATGGAACGCAACGCGGCAAAGGCTATGGTGTTTACCGAGGACAAGTGCGCATATTGTGGCCAAGAGTTGCCATCCGATATGCTTGATGATGCAATCAAGGCTTTCAACGACAAGAAAGAAAAATATGTCGAGTCTATCATCAAGCAGGGTGTGGCGATGAAAGAGAAGATTCAAACGTCTGAGGCGAAGATTGCAGAGTTGGAGGCATCTCTTGTTGGATGTGATGTGATATTAGAAAAGAAGGATTGTAGTGCGTTGCAAGCGAAACTTGCG
>JAEIGA010000302.1_pt1 | contig 71896 bp, 123 predicted proteins | sample 9270691 | NCBI WGS metagenome assembly JAEIGA01 (sample SAMN17057246, study PRJNA624740) | gut metagenome | biome: biome; isolation source: fecal sample | host: Bos grunniens | place: China: Xizang | collected 2019 | reverse complement strand
TTGCTAATGTATTAAAGGTTTTACCCTTGTGAGCTATATGAGATCCAACAGTAGAAGACATTAACTACTGTGTAAATAAATAATCCATTAAATTATATTTCTCTAACATAGGATGTAGAGTAATCTTATCTTTTAATAGATGCATTTTAGTCGATAGACGATCGTAACCACAAAAAGCTTTAGCGTTCTGAGGATTCATTTGATAATATGATTCAGCCTATTCTTTATTATAACCCATCTATAATAGACGATCAATAGTTAGAATTTTTTCTAATTGTAATAAATCAGTTTTACTAGCAATACTATAATCAACCCCGTCAACATTAACTTTAGCTAAAACCATCTATCCAGAATTATTTATCCAATCTCCATAATTATCACGGAGATAGTTAACTTCTGGTTGATTATCTAAACTAGAATTACCGTATAGATTAATAACAAATTCTGAGTCTAAAGCTGATTTTAATACTTCAGTATTCTTTAAATTAAAAAATTCTTTAGTTTTATTAACATCAGAGAATCTTTCCATTAAATCTCTAGTGGTTTTGTTAAAAGTAATATGAGAACCGTTCTTAATAAAGTGTACCTAATCAATTAAACGGATAGGTTTAGTAGGATTTTTAGTATTGTATTGCAAAGTAAGATCAAACAATAAATCCGCAGCAGTTGTTTTTGTTTCGTTAAACTGGTTTAGAGTATCCACATGTGCATTTAACATGGAGAAGTCATCGTCTGGATTTATTTCAATTAAAAGACCTGTTTCATCATAGAACTCTAACTTACGTAAATCATCTTTAATGTTGTTATACATAGTAGTATAAAAACCACCAATTTCATCCATTATTAAAGTTTGTATTCCTGGATTATCTAATTGCATATAGGTCATTTGTGAATTACCTATTTTAGCATTTAAATCAAATTTAGCAATACTTACTGTAGTTTTATCAGAATTTACGGAAGGTAATAAACCTACAATACCTCCACCTAATTCAGAATGTTTATCTAAAACATCTCTATTACAATGTCCTAAAACAAAATTGTGTAAGAATGAAGAAATTACAGCTTCCGCAGTTGTAAATTTAACTTGTTTTTTACTACCATAAACTCCTTTAATTTCTTCAGATTTAATCATTCCTTTAAATAGATGCGGATTTGTAATCAAACTAAAATGAGATCCTGCAGGATTTTGAGTGGTATCCAGTATATAAGAAGTATCTCTAATAGATTGTATTTGATTTTTTAAATCCTATATTTTGCCTTGAATATCTCTAAGTACAAATTCGGAAGTAAAAGGACTTGAAATTTCTTTGTTTAACTATTCTTCCAACTTAGTTATTTGACTTTCTAAGTTTCTTATAGTGTTATAAGCATTAATTTGGGTTTCAAACTACTGTGTCATATTTCCCAACAAACGACTTAGAGTTTGAGAACTTAACATGGCGTTATCACTATCTTTAACTTGTCTAGAAGAATTGACACCTCGAGTAGTACCTAAAGCTTGAGCTATAATTCTTAACATAGGTAATTTTGACTTTGGAACCATTTCCATATTAAAGAAATTATTATTAAATTTAGGACGCTTTGTTTCATCTTGGAATAATTCTTTAATGGTTTCAAGTTTACCCATTTTATACGGTCTAGAATTAACGTATTTTTGAGCTACATATCTATTAAAAAATACGTGACTAGATAAATTTAAAACGTTTTTAATATAAGGAGTTACGTTATCTCCGTTTTCCGCAGTTAACTCTTGATATGTTTTTCTAAAATCAGCATTAGATATAAGATTTAATCCAAGAACATCCTCAAAGAATTTTTTAATTGACGATTCGTTATTTAATTCTTTTATTTCTAACTAACTTAAAGCCTATCCTGTAGGTAGAGAAGATTTACTAAATACAATCTCTTCTCCCATATTTTTTACATGAACCCAAACATATTCCCCAGAATTTAAAGGTAGTTTAAAAGAAATACCATCAAAACGATCATCAGTTTTAATTTCTTTAACATCGTAAGAACTGAAATCAAAAGTTCCCAATAAATCATTACTATTTTTAGTATTAATAACGGTAGTTAAGTCTCTAAGAGTCTTATCTACTGCCGCATCCCTAAGAGTTCTTAATTTTAAGACTCCATCTTCAAAATAATACTGAGCAAAATTAACACTAAAAATACAATCCGCAACAGAACTCACAGCGGCGTAATAATTTTTACTATCAGGATTAATTTTTTGAATTGAATACAATGAATACCAAGATCCACCCATACCATTTGGATTAGAATCATACATATTTTTGTAGATAGACCACAAAATATTCTAATCTTGAGTATTAAAATTTTTAAATTGTTTAATTACGGGTATATCATTTTCTGAAGCAGTTAAAACTTTATAAATAATAGGTATATACTTTTGAGGATTTTGTCTGCTGTTGCTAATAACCTGTCTTAAAGATTTGTTTCTAACTAAAGTTTTTTCATCTTCTGTTAAAGAATTAAATATATCAGGTTTACTATCAATGAAAAAAGAAGCGGCTGTAGAATCATACACTAGATCTTTAATTTTAGCTGTCATATAACTAAAATCACTGAATTGCATATAAGAACCACTAATTGGAGTTGTAGAACCGAATTGCAACATCGGTGATGTATTAATTAAAGCTTGTGTTAGTTTATTAATTTCCGCCTGCAAATCAATGTTATCATCCTTTCTCCAAGTAGTATTAATGTTTGTACCTTTAGTAGAATATTCATATCTATTAGTAGATGAAGGATTAATAATAATAGTATCTCCAACAGTCATTTTAATAAAATTATCAAAATGCTGTAAAGCTAACCAAGATCCATAAGCATCTAACTTAGTTCTTGCTTTGTTTTTTACATCTTCTGTTACATTATTATTATAAGCATTATCATACAAAGATTGTAATTCACTTCCAGATAATAAACCTACTTGTAGATATTCTGATATCACGGGACCGTACTAACCAATTAATGTGTCTACAGGAGTATTGGCTAAATCAGCAGTAGTTATCGTAGAATTAATATTATGAGTTATAAAATAATCTTGTATATCTTTAAATAGTTTTCTCTTATAAAAATCTATTTTAACTAAAGCCTAATTCATATCAGATACAACCTCACCACTTTCTCGATCGATTATAAATGAGTTTAAAACTACATTATTCATTTTTCTTTGTAGTTTCATTTTAGCAGAAATAGCCTGTCCATAAGCATTATGTAAAAAATAATCAGGAGTATCCGTATCCTTAGCATCATCACCCATAATCTGATCTGTGAAAATTTTAGAACTCGCTTGTTCGGCAGTTCCTTTGAATTTAAGAAAGTTAGCTATAGTGCCTGTGGGTATAATCTAATTAAAAACTCTATAAAAAGGTCGATTCAACACTTCCTCTAAAGCTTGAACTATGTATTTATGGTCGGATGCCACATAACTTTCTCCCAATGTTTGTAGAAATGCTATTGTAGCAGTTCTCATTTTTTGAGGGCTAAGTCTTCCATTACTATAGTAATTTTTATTAACATAAATAGCTTTTAAACTTTGGATAATAAAATCATCCGCAAATTTTCGTAAGTCTGCCCCATCAGGAACAGACTTACCATTACTTCTATTAATTCGACATTTATTTGCCATACTTAAGTTTGATTTCATGAACACAATTTATTGTTTCGTAATCTAAGGCTTTAAATAAACTAGTAGTTTTTAAGTCAATCACTGTGTTGTCTTCTAATGTAACTAAATCACCATCTACTGATGTAACAGTTTTAACCTAACTAATATGTGCTTTATTTAAAGTTACTTTATCGCCTGCTTGTACATTTAATGTAGCAGTAGCACCTTGAATCATAAAATTATATAAGTTATGTAATTCTAACTCAGAGTCCTCTATAGGCTATAAAACATTTGCATAATCAGATAGTTCGTTTAAGGTATAAGACATCAAAGCGTCATAGGTTAAATTCCTAAAAACTTCTTTAGTAAAATCATCTAACGTTGAATTCTAAATATGATTCTATGCAGTGTTAAATACATTTTCATCTATAACCTAAACATTAGAATATTCTACAGGAATAACATTTGCAGGTTTTTCTTCAAGAGTTGTGTGTTGTATTAATAGTTCATTTCCTACTATTTGTACAGTGTAATCACGAAGATCCGAACTAAAACTAAAGCTATCTCCAGCATTTTTAAAAACTAAAGGCTTATTAATAATAATTCCTCCTAAACTTCCAAAAGACTCAGCTTCTGGTTTGGATATAGCACCTTTCATTTTAGAAATATCTATAGCATGCATTTTAACTGCACCATCTGACTATACAACAGCAAATCCTAAATGATTAGGTTCAGAATTAAACTATGTTAATATCTCTTCAGCAAAATATACCTAATCTAATGCTGGATCTTCAATACCTCTAACTTCAATATCTTTAAATAATCCAGTTTTTCCAAATAATATTTTATTATTATTTTTTAATTTTTCAAAGGCAGTTTCTGGTTTTTTAACACTTTTTGTGTCTCTTAAATAACCTCTAGTTCCATTAAGTAAATCACCCACAATCTTCTTACCTTCATTAGTATTTTTAGGATTGATATATTCCCACTAAGCCATTATAGCAATACCGGCTTTTAAAGCATCAAATTCAAAAATAGGTGGATCTATTTTACGATTTATTTGAAATGCTTTAGAAGAAACACTTCCGTCTGCATTTATGGTAGATAAACGATGTGGATTATGTGCATCAGTTTTAGCAGGAACAAATAAACCAGTAGCTGCAACTTCAGGTTCATAGGTTACTTTATATTTAATAGTTCCTTTATTATGTTTTTCAATTAATTTTAAAGTGTTTTCATCAGGAGCTTCGTCAATTCCTTTACCCCAATAAGCAGCATTAGCTAAATAATTAGAGAAAACTTTATGCACCTAAATGCTAGTATCTTTAAATTCAGATTCTAATATTTTTCTCTACTTCTTAAGTTTAGCATTTCTAATAGCGTATTTCTTAGCTACAGATTCACTATTATAGATTTTTTTGTAATCGGCTAAAAGCTATTCATAATCAGGATCTCCAGACCAATCTGTTTTAGTTTCAATTGCAACCATTTTATCAATATAATCAATAACATCTTGCAACTCTACTTTATCCAGATATTTACTTTTTAAAGAATAATGAGTTTCACCATCAACTTCTTTTTGCCATAAATCTCCTCCCTAATAAATATTACGTAATAATTTATAAGAAGTCCACATATTACCAATAGAAAATACAGAACGAGTACCTCCATGTACCTAATTTAGATAAGCATTACGAGAATTTTTTAAGTATTCTCTAGCTGATGCTTCTGGCGGAATTACATAGTAAAACTCAATATCTCTAACTCCTGTGTATGTAGGACTTAACTACTTCATATAAAGATCCGCTAACTATGCCTTGTTATAATTTTTATTATATGAAACAAATACCCCAGCATGTCCTGGATGTATATGATGGTAAACTTGAGTTCCGAATACGTTAGTCTTTGGAATCCATATATTAGAAACCACCACACGTTCGTCTTTTAAATATTCTTCTAAATCAATATATTCAGTTTTATACTAGCGAGTACCATCTTTCTAATAATCACCTTTTTCCTGAATTACATTAGGTCCATAATTAAACTAAGAAGCTAAATTAAACTCTGTACCTTTTTCGTGTAAAGGAGCAAATCCATTAGATGTATTTAAATAAGCTTTAAATAAATTACCTAAATCAATATAACCTTTATTATTACAAATATCAACAGCTTGAGAACAAATCTTAAATACTTCTTCTCCAGACATTCCAGGTTTTAACTATTCTAATATACTACCAATTTCTGGATAAATGTATTCACCATTTACACCAGTAATTTGACCGATTGTTAAAGGTGAGTTTAACACTCCTAGAGTAATTTCTAAAACTTTTTTACCATTACTGTCTCTAAATACAGCAACTACATCTTTTCTAGAAAGCGCATCCCCAGCTACAACATTAGGCGAAGCGTATTCAGATTTTTCTTCTTTATGTTTATCAAACACAAACCATTCAGTATCCCCATCACTAGTACCATAAACTCTACCAGAGAAAGCACTAACCATAGCAGAAGATTTAATACCGTATTCAATAGTATTCAAAGTTCCAGCAGGAAGGTAACTACTAATCAATCCAGTAACTTTTACTAATAAATCACTGTTATCTCTATTATGCATTAATTCACTATGAATATCAGCTAATACTTGCATATATTCCTACTTAGTTTTTCCCGCTCCTAAACCTAATTTAATTAAACCATTAACATTATCAATACGCGCAGCAGTTCGCTGTCCCATCGGTGTGTTAATATCTAACAATTCAGGTTTTATTTTATCGTCTTCCCACAAAACACCGGTTTCATAAGCATTAAATGTGTACATCCAATGATTAATTTTTCCATCACTTTCTATACGTGGTTTAATAGTTCTACCACCGTTAGCACCATTAGCTCCTTCAATTTTACGTTTGTAATCATCAGAATCTTCATTTTCATCCAAATCCTAATCATTATTAACAACAGGTTTTGTTATTGGGGGTATAGTACTATAACCTTCTAAATCAGTTTCTTCAATTGTCTAAACAGTTCCCGTCTACTCTTTGATTTTGTATTCTACAGTTGTTCCTGGAATTACTTCAGTGATTTCTATTGATTTACCTTCAGAATCGTATAATACATCTCCAACTTTATATTTAGGAACTAAAGCTGAAGTAGTAGGATCTTTTAGTTTGTATTTAGATAAAGCTTCTGCATAGATACCCTTTATACTACCATCCGAATATTTAACTTTTACAGTTGGAGCATAATAAATAGTTCCATCAGAATCACGATGCTCAATAATTTCAGTACCTTCAACAACTCCCTCTACAGAATCATCACTATTTAAAAGCTCAAATCCCACAACGTAAGTATATAAATCTACTTTTTCGGCAGCTTCTTTAGTGGTATAAGTACCTGTTGGTGGAGTTTTAACAGTAGCTTCTGGCATTACAGGAGCAATTCCATCACCATTACCATTTTCATCACTAGGTTTAACAGCTTTAGCTTCTCTTTTAACAGGAGTTAAAGCATGATATTCAATAGGTTCATCGGGAGTATCTTTAAATATTTTATCGAAAAGTTCCTTACGTTTTCTACTAGTAGCACTAATTTGCTCTGGAGTAATTGATTCTAATTCAGAAGTTTCGTCTTTTATTTCGTGTACTTTAATAGGTTGATTTGCAAGATTATTCTAAATAATAATTCCACCTTTTTTAGCACGAGTAAAGGCTGTATAAAATTCATCTCTTAATTTTTGTTCTGATTTTTTAGTCTCGGATTGAGGTCTTTGATTTAAATCAATTATGTAATAATTACCCTCCAAACCTTGAGCGTCTGTAATAGATTTTACATCAATTAAATCTCCAAATTTTTCTTTGATTCTTTTATGTATAGATTTTTCTTCGTCTGCATATAAAAATCCAATTTTTTCTTCAGATTTAAGCGATTTTTTAAGCTTGTTAATAGATTCTACTATTTTATCAAACTCGGAATCTTGATAGACTTTAAATCCTCTTATTTCGTTTTCATCTTCCCAAGAATGAATGTTAAATTCAAATTTACCCGGTGTATGAAGATTGGCTTGAACTTCTTTTTGATTAGCAACCATCTAACTATTTAAAGTTCTAAAAGATAAACCTAATTTAGGACTTCTAATGAAATTTAAACGATTTGGACTTAAATTGTAATTAACTCCTTTAATTGTTATATTACTTTCTGCGGAGATCTAATCAAAATCTCCTGCAGCAAATACTACTATTCCATAATGTTGTGCTGCTTCTGATAATAATTTCATTTTTATATAATCATATCTAGAAGCTTCATCTATAAAGATAATTTTAGGAATATCTTTTAAATCTTCTTTTAATGTAAAGGTAGTCTCTAGTTTACCCCCAACGATATTAACTTTGTCTGTATAATCATCATCAAAATCAGAATAAAAATATCGAATTAAATCATGATCCTTTTCATCATTACTAGAACTAAAAACTTTACCAGATAATTCTAATTTATCTCGAAGACTTTCTGCATTAGCTAAAGTAGCATTAACAACAAAAGCTTCCTCTAAAAGATCAGGTTTAATTTGTTTTAATACTCTAACAGTACTATCAAAAACTCCTTCAGTTTTACCACTACCTGCAATACCTTCCGTTAAAATAATATTTGCAAATTTTTCAACAAAATGTTCGTTCTAAAACTAATCAGGATTTTTAATATAAAAATCAATTTGAGCTTCGTCGTAACCAGCATCACGTAATAAATCTCGTTTTTTATCATCTGAAGCCCCTTTAAACTAATCAAAAATACTTTTAGAGTACGCTTTAGCAAAATTATTCATAACATCCCCATTCATAGCCATAGCTACATTTAAATAAGTAGCTTGTTCCTGCATAGGTATAGGAGCCTTTTCATCATAGAATCCCTTTCTTAAATAATTATAAAAACTACTTCCCTTTAAAGCAGCTCTAGCTGCGAGACTAAATATAAATTGATTATCATCTAAGTCTTCTACAGTATCATTTAAAAGACTAGTAACAGGATCGTATAAATGAAAATGATTAGGATTAATTAATTTGGATAATTCGTCAATGTTATTTACCTTATCAGCATTATCCTAGAAAAACTAATATATAGCATCATCCAACATCAGAGATTCCTCTTCAATCTATATTTTTTCTTCTGGAGTTAAACTAAAACGACGTTCACTCCAATTTTTAGAATTGTATTTTTTAAGTATATTAGTATTTCTAAGTGCTTCCTATATACTACTAAAGTTCCAATCAGTTAGCTCATCAGGTAATTCATTAACAAATCGTTCGAATTTATTAAAGAAAATAAACTATTTATTATACCCTACTTTACTTTGCTAATTTAATTTCTATCCATTATTAACCCCGTTAATATTTTTAGCGAAAAGTAGTTTTTGTTTAATAAGAGATAAATCCTACATTAATAAATCAGCTTTTTCTCCCTCAATTTCAGCTAATTCAATCCACTCTTTATTTCCGTATTTTTTATTTAGTTCGTTTAGAGTTTTAGAATATCCCCAAGCATTAATAGTACTTGACTTATCAACTCTAGTTGCATATAAAGAAGAAGCAAGAAGATCTACTAATTCATCAACTTCCTAAATTTGTTTTCCTAAATCATCTCCATAAGTAATTGTTGAAATATCCGCATAACCCTAATTAATTAATTGGTTTACTTTAGTTAACACATCTTTTACAGATAAGTCTGTAGTTGAAGTTGCAACTTTAAAACTTTCAAGTAAATCCACTATGGGAGTATGACTTAATGATTTAATTTGTTCTATTTTTTGCTATAAATTCTCTTGATAACTATTAAATAAATTAGCTCTTTCTTCATCAGTTGCTATTTCTTCAACTTCCTCTCTGGTTTTTCCTAAGTAAGCGGATAATCTATTTAAAAGTTTAAATTCTCCTCCTATAGTTTTTGAGGCTTCTTCTTTTTTAATTGTTTCTAAAGTATTAATCGCGTTTTGATACACATTAATTAAATGATTTTTAACTTCTGGATGAATATATCCCTAGTCAATAAACTACTATGTTATGGTATCCGCATAGTCAGAGAAACTTTCTAAAATTACCGAAGCTTTATCCATATCTCGAAGCTCTTTAGTGTATTGGTCATCAACAACAGCACTGTTAACATAATCTAAACGAGCTTGAGTTTCTGAATTAAATAAAGGTACTGCTAAATCAAAAGTAGTTATAGATAAAGCACTATTTAACTAATTTTGAGTTTTTGCTATAAACTTATCAACATCAAAATTTTCAAAATTTCTATATTCATCAATTAAATCTAACATGCTTCCTAAATATGTTTGTACTTTTAAAGCCCCTTCTTTACCTGTGGTTAGCATATTATCAATATAGTCAGATTGAGCTTGAATAGCTGCAGAAGACATTCCTACTAAATCAACAAACTATCTAGCATCTCCCACAACATCATTTTTCATTTCAGTTTCTCGATACGCTTTATATTCAGTCTTTAGTTTTTCAAGCTCTGTATCGGGAACTTCGCTAATATTTTTACCTGTTTTAAATTTAACAAAACCTTCTAAAGTATATCCTCTTCTATGTCCATGTAAAGCTGCACTAGCTTCATAAAGAGCCGCAGCAATAAATTCAGGGGCTCTCTTACCAGATGTAAAAGCGTCTTTTCTAACACGCAAATCATTTAATTCTTGTTTTAGCTTAGCAACTTCACCTTTTTCTGAATCACTCAACTCTTTTTTCTTAGTATCGGTATTAGTATCTTCACCCATGATACGTCTAATTTCTCTAGTTTTAGCGTATATTTGAGAAATTAAACTATTGTATTCTTGAAACATTAAACCAGCAGTACGTGTATCACGTAATTGTAAATAACGTAAATCTTTTAAAGTTAAAGCATCGAATAAAGAATTTTCAGAGAATTTAGCTCCTTCAGCAGCAACAGTATCTTTAATTAACTAAATTTGCTGATTAAGCATGTTTTTAATTTCTCTATCTTGATTATTATCTTTAGTTCCGGGTTTAAAGTTTCCATTTTCATCGTAGTCAAATGATAATTGTTTATAACCTAAATCTGCTTTATTTACAAATTTTTGGAAATCGTCAATCTTATCATTATTAATCATATACACAAGTTCTTGTATAGCTGATTCATTAGTCATTTGACCTAACTGTTTAGCATAACCAAAGTCAGTTCCTACGGATGAAATACCTCCACCTAAGAAACCTCCGAGTAAAGACATACCATAACGATTGCCCATGTTTTCCCAAGCTCCAGCTATACGAGTGTCATCACCTCTTAACCAATTAACAACATTGAATGCGGATTTTGATACATCAGCTAACACTTCTTCAGATACCTCCTCAAATCCTTCACCTGCTGCATGAGCTAGAACTACCTTCATTGGATCAAAAGTTTTAGAAGCAAACTAAGCACGAGCATAGTCATCGGTGGCTATTTTTTTACCAATATTAAATACTTTTTTAAATATATTTTGTCTTCCTTCTCTGGTTGCTGCTTCAGTAGCGTCCCCAGTAACTTCTTTTACTTCTTTTTTGAGAGCATTTACAATAGCTCTATATTTTAATTTATCACCATGTAACTCAGGCATAATCCATTCACCCAATCCCGTATTAAGAATCCAAGCTTCTCCAGCGGCATAACCTAAAGTTAAGGCAAGAGCTTCCATATCACTAGCACCATTAGCTTTAGCTTCTCCATAAGTATCCTATACTGTAATACCTGTCATATAAGCTTTAGACATAATACTACCTAATTTATTATAGGATTCCATATATTTTTCTAAAGCAGCAGCTGATTTTAAATCTGCAATTGTTGACCACTGTTTTGTTAAATTTCCAACCTCTTCTTTAATACCTTCTCCAGTTCCAGCTTTAATGGCATTAATAGCGTTATTTAAATCTTTGCCTGTTTTTTGTCTAATTTCTTTAGCACCCTACTCAACTAATTCATTATAAGTTTTAGTATTTCTAGCATTAATTCCTTTAGTACCTTTAAATAACGCTGGAACATGTGTAAATAAAAAACGCTATTCTGCTAATTGTCCTACGGTATCTCCAATCATGTTAATCATGTTTTCCCAACACCAAGTGTTTTGTGAAGCGTATTCAGATACACTTTGACGATTAACTGTTTTAGCCCATGCATGTATATTATTAACTGTTTCGTTTTCACTACCTAAGAACATTTTACCCAAAGCTCCCATTAATCCCACAGATTGAGAGGCGATACTAGCAGCAATAATAGGTTTACCTACTACGGGTAAAAACATAGATCCAACTAAAGCTAAATTTTTCATTACATTACCTACAACACTTTTCTATTCTAAATCATCAGAATCAAAGAAATCATAGTTATTAGCTTTAGAACCGTCTACAGTTAAAGTATTCATTCTATTTAGAACTTGTTTACCATAAACATCTCGACCATTCAAGGTTTCATAATAAAAAGTTCCGTCTTCATTGTATTTATAGTCTCCCTTTTTATGAGTTTTTCTTTCTCCTGTTAATAAATCGATGTGTTCTCCATCCTCATCCCATTGAGCTATAACTAAAGGTTCACTAAATATATCTCCTAACCATTTAAACGCGTTTTGACCTAGAGCTCTATCATTTACAGATTCTTCTTTGAATTGGTTAGTTTTTGAATCGTACACTTTCTAACTTTGAGCTATCTCAGATATAGACAAAGTTCTATCACCTTTTTTACCAACCCTAGTTAAACTATTACTTTGAAGAAATGGATTTGGGCTTGTAACAAATTGTGGAGTTTCGTCTATTCTAGGACTAGCTCCAGGAGCAAAAATATTATCTTTACTATAAAAAGTATTTTTAGTTATATCTTCAATATAAGAATCATCTACTAAATCATTATAAAAAGATGTTGCTTGTAAATAATATTGATGAAATAAATCTTTACTAAAGTTTCCGTTATCATCTTTAAATAATTTATTTTCTTGAATCATCTCACTTTGTAAATACTTTTCCTCTGATTCAAGTTTAGTATTATCCGCTGTCAAACCGGCAGCTTTAAAGTCAGAAACAGTAAAGCTGTCGTTTGCCAGCAAGTTTAAAATCATATCATTCATCGTAACTGTCCGGGATTTTTATAAGTTGCACTAACTCGTTCATGCTGCTACTATTTAGCTTCTAAATCATTAGCTTCTGTAGAGGTAATATTTTTACCAGAACCTGCAATACCTAAGAATACATCATTACTCATAGGGATAAAAATAGTTCCTTGGTAGATAGTATCATAATCTCCTAAAAGACCTCCGAAATTAAAGAAGTTTTTAGCATCGTATTCAATTCTATCTTCTTTACCACGACCTTGATTCATAATATTAATAGCATTATTAATAACATCCTCATCATCTACTTTCTTTAAATATTTACTTTCTAAGAAAGTTTTACCAAAAGCGTTATCAATAGCAGTACCATTTAAAACTCCAAATCTTCTATAGAATCCTGGAACTACAGTTCCATCATCATTTAAATATACAGGTAATCCTGCTTCTTCATAGACCGTATTAATCTCTCTTGGATTAGTGATTTGTTTCTCTTTAATAGTTTTATTAACCGCATTAACTTTATCGATTAGAGATATATCAGGAATAATTTCACCTCTCATAAAAGCATCCTAATCAATAGGTAAATACATTGAATATATTTTAGATCCATCTACAGCAATATTACGTCTTCCCTCAAAAGGTATTAACTGACCTCCCATAGAAGCATTAGTAAAATTAAGGATACCTCCATACTAACTAGTCGCTACATCTTCTAAAGTAGCTGCACCAATAGGTTCATTACCATCTTTAGTAACAGGCATTGTAATAGCCTATACTTGAAGTCCTGTAGAACTAGAATCCTGTATAGTAATGGTTTCACGTTCACCAAATCCTTGTTGTAACATTTGTGCTGGACTTAATTCTAAACCATCAAGAGTAACATTACCAGTCTTACTACTAGTGGTAGCTTTTCTTGTATTTTTTGGACTAAATTCTAACTTAGTTGTTTTAGATAACTTACTATTAACTAAATTGTTAATTAAGTTATAAACTCCTTCTTGGCTTTTAGCTTTTGCAAACAATAAAGCTTTCATATTAGTTGGTAGAGTCTCGTATAAATAAGATAAAGCTAATTGAGCTTGATTAGCCTAATTTTCATTAAAAATACTAGCTTCATATAACTAAGAAATAGATAAATCTTGACCTACTTCCTAAGCAGCAGCTTGTAGTTGTTTTAATCCTGCTAAAACATCTTTAGATTGATCTCCAAATATTTGTGTTTGCTATTTATCAGAACCTAACCCTTGAATAACTTTACTAATATGATCATTTATTTGATCCATACTAATACCATTAGCGGCTTCCATGATTACATTAGCATCAAAAGGTGCTAACGAGGTATTAGCCCTAATATCTAACAACTCACTATTGGTTAACATTTGATAAGTTCCAATATCACCAGAAGCAATCTGTTGCGCTGTAAAACGAGCAAAATCTCCTTCTGGGTTCATACCTATAAAAGATCCTCTAGAATCTACAGCAAGCTCATTTAAAGCATTATTACTTCTAAGTCTTTCATACGCTTTATCATACCACTCTTTATTAGATTTAGCAATCTTAATTTTACCAATTAAACTCATATAACGAGCTGCAATACTAGATGAAGAATCTAATCCAAGAGGATCCATTTTATCAGAAATTATAAAATCAGACATTAATGTCTATATAGCATTAATATCAGAAGGTAATCCATCTACTTCTTTTAATAATTCTAAAAGATCTTTATTTGTTAAATCTTCGCCTTTTTTATCCTTTTTAGTTTCAGTAACTGCAGGTGCTCCAGATTCAGATGTAGCAAACACAGGAGTGAAATTAACAAAAGGAAGACCTCCTCCAGCTTGATATTTACGTTTCTTTTTTCCAGGTTTAGCAATGATTTCTACTTCATTATAATCATATAAAGAATCAATAGCTTTTTCTAATAAACGTGCTGCAATTTTTTTACTAGATTCAATAGATTTAGCCGCTCTATCATTATCTTTAGTACGTTTAGTAAGTTTAGCTTTATAAATAGTACCTCCCTTTTTAAAATTCATAGAAGAACTTTCCCACATAGGGTATTTACTAGCAATAGAAGCTCCATTTAAAGATGCTGGATTTATATAAACATTTTTTAGCGCGGCTTTTCTGCGAATAATTTCGTTATTCATAATTTGGTATAACTTATTCCATTCACTATTTCTAGTTGGATCGGTACCAATATAAGTATTTAAAGCAGTTGCTCCTTCATTTATATATTTCTATCTTAAGATTTTCTATTCGGGAGTTAATTCCGTTTCAAAAGTATTCCAAACTTCAGAATCTACCAAAGCATCATTATAGTAATCTTGGTAATATTCCTATTTTTTACCTTCATTTCTAAGTCTTTGCTCATTACCAGCTAATAATGGAGATAATACTTGACTAAAATTAGCAGAATCTCTAGCATTTTCAATTTGTGCTTTATTTTTTTCAGTCATAAGCATGGCTTGTCTATTCTACATAGCCACAGCCTGCCTTTGCTGCTAATTTTCTTTTTCTTGTTGCCAAGCTACTTCTCTAGTTTGCTTAATCATTGCTTCATCTTGAGCTCTGCCTTGATCTATATATTCCTGACCTTTAATCTAAGCATCCAACATCAATTGTTGCTATAAGGCTCCATCTGATGTCATAGGATTAGCTGCCATATTTCTTAACTTTGCAGCAGCTTTTTCTCCTTCAATCTAAGCCCTATAATTTCCATAAACAGAACGATGGCTTTCTGATACATCCTATAAAAAAGGTTTTTCGGATTTTAAAGCACGTTCAGCTATTTTATTATTAACAGAAAAACCAATACCCGCTCTCGCTACTTCTAGAAAATTCGCTAATTTAGTTTTATCAACAATACCACTACCAAAAGCATTCTTAGATTTATCTGAAAGAACGTCAGTTAAAGTCATTCCAGAGGATTTTACATTAGTTTTATCAGTATTAGAATCAACATCAATATCACCACTAGACGTACCGTAATCAGATCCAATATTAAAATCACGTTCATAGACATTAAAATCTAAAGTAGCTGGATTTAGTTCTTTACCATACTCATCAACATATTTACCATTCTATACTGTATACTTGATTTTAGGAGTTTTAAACTAATTTCTAACCCCAAACAACGCCTAATTTTTCAAAACCTGCTCTTTATTATTAGTACCTAATAAATCAGTTTCAGGAAGATTTAAAGAAGGTACGTCTAATTTATAGTAACCATTAGGTGGAACTATTGTATTAACATTGAAAGTAGATTCTTTTTGTGGTGTAGTAACATTTAAAGATGTTGTTGTGGAGTTTTCTGTCTAAACATCATTAGCAACTTCCTATAAAGGTTCGTAGTAAGATTCTAGATACATTTCATATTTGTCTGGATCTTGCATAGCCAATGCTAACCAAGGTTCAGTACTTGTTGTACTGACCCCTTGGCGCAATTTATACTTCTTACCATTTCTTAATTGAAGTGTAGGTAAAAGTTGTGTTCCGTTTAATGCTTTTTTAACAAATCTACCTCGTTTATCCCTTTCCATAATTTAAGAATTTATTTATTTTATTTCTGTTAATAGAACCTCCTTGTTTAAATAAACCTTCTTTAAGTAAAGCAGCTTCGTCTAGTTTCTTACCAAACGTATACTCAACATCATTAAATTTTCTAACCATAGGTTTAAATTTAACAAGACGATCAAAAGCAGAGCTATGCCTATTTATTCTTGTTTCTAGCTTACCTTTATGTTCATTTAGTTTATTTAACATATCATTCAATTTAGAGGTTTCTATTTGCAAATTTGACATGTTATCATTAGCTTCAGTAGCAGCTTTCTAAGCAGCTAACATGGTTTTCTTAGAAGTACCTTTAAATTCATCTGATTTTTCTTTAATCTGCTGCCTCAATTTCGCAATTTCTTTGTTTTTTGCTTCAATTTTTTTATTTTTTTCTTTACCTGTTATTGTTGCTTTTTCGTTTTCTAGACGAATTATTTCTTGTCTAGCTCTTCTAATAGCATCAGCAGCGTCTTTACGTTGTGTAGCTATATCTGTAGCTATTTTATTTTGAGCATCTCTAATGGTTTGTTGTTGATTAAATTCGTTAGTTTTTGCTTTAATATCAGCCTCAACAGAACTAATTTTTCCAGAAGTTCTGTCTAAATGCTGTTTATAATCAGAAGTTCTATCACCATAAGATTTAGCTCTCTAACGAAGTCCTGTAATGTAATTATCAACACGTCCTTGCTAAGTAGCTTTAAATTGATCTAAAGTTTGTCTACCTTTCATACTTACTAAGTCAGCATCCATTAAATCAGCACCACCCTTCCAGCCTGTGTCTGCGTAATATTTACCTGTTTTAGAATCCAGCTTAATATCTAAAGTATTAGCACTTCCAGTTCCAGTTCTACCAAACGGATTTTGATTAAATACGTGATTTTTACCATCAGCACCCTTCCCCCAGAACTTTCCTTTATTAGAAACAGTTACTTCATTTATAGTAAAATTATTACCTCCTTCAATCTCATCTATAAATTTCTGAGCTTCACCTTTAGCATTGGCTTCTTTAAATTTAGTAACATCATCACCTTCTAATACCAAAGCTTTTCTTGTATTAGTTCCTTTGTCTATAACATCAATAGCTAATTTGTCAGGTTGTTTGGTTGATGCTTTTGCGGATTTATAAGTATTTCTTACAATATTAGTAGTACCTGCAGCTACATTTAATACTTGTAGTATATTCATATAGTCCTAATAAGTCATCTTAGAACCTCCATTTTCAGGATCTCCATCAAAAGCTTTTTTCCAAGATTGAGCAATTTCTGGACTATTAGATAACATAGTCATTACACCTGGGGTTGCCACAATAATAGGTACCACTGTTTTTAAACCTTTAACAATTTTTCCCATCTTACTAGCAGCACCTCCTCCTGGAATTAAACCTAAAGCATCCATACCTAAGTTCATTCCAAAATTTTTCCACATTTGTCCAGCCGTAACAGCATCATCTACCATATCGGTAAAGAAGTTACCAAAAGTTGAACCTAATCCAGTTGCAGCAGAAACCGCAGTTCCTGCTCCAGGAACAAACGCAGCAACAGCGGAAGTTAAATCAGCTATAGCATAACCCAAACGAGCTTTTGCTTTACCGTCCCAACCTGTAGCTTCGTTGGCAGCACTTTCGTGTTTATCGTTTATATAATTATCTCTGGCTATCTAAGTCTGTGTAGATACACCATCTATAGCAGCTTTTTCTCTGTACTAATCTTTAACATCGTATGGACTTAATACAGCTGCACCCAACTGAGCTTTCAAAACTCCTCCAGTTTCAAACTATATATAGGTTCTATTATTATAATCTGTTCCGTATTCGTTATTTATATGTTTATATAAAAGATCCTCATAAGCTCTTTTAATATTAGAATTTGTATTAGCAAACTCACTAAGATGTCTTCTTTGTAAATAACCTGATTTAGGATCATACACAAAAGCAGTACCACCGTCTCCTATAGACTCATTAATTAACCAAGTACCATCACCTAAATCTGTAAATCCGTTTCTAGCATCTTCGAAATATCTCTATAAAATAACTCCCTTATTTTTATCAGAGTATTCAGTGTCTTCTCTTAAACTTTTCATCAAAAGATCATAAGCAGTTTGCCAAGTTTGGTTATCAGTACCTAGATATGTACCGTGTTTTTGTTTGTCTTGAGCATTTAAATTAGAATAATAATTCATAAAAGATGGAGTAACTCCCTCACCAAACTTATAATCCTAATAATTTATAGGCTAATAATAGTTACCTTTTTGCTGTTCATATCCATCTAAAAGTTTGTCCTACTACAATCTAAGTCTTTCGTCTTTTAAACGAGCTTCCTCTTCCTTTTTTTTCTTTTTAGCTTCTTCATCAATCTGTGTATTAGTTTTAGATAGATCCCATTTATCAGAAGTAAATGATGTGGTGTATTGATCTCCCGCTCCAATTTTACGTAAGTTGGCTGCTAATGCTACTCTATCGCCCCAATCAGAGTTATTAATCATATTTTCAATAGTAGCCATGTGATTATCATCCCACTCACTATCGTTTTTAGTAAAATCAAAACCTTTATTCGCTAACCAACCTTTGTAATTTTTTAAATGTTTCATTAACTCAGTATCTCTCTGAGTAAAAGCTCTAGGATTGTCTGGATTATCCTTGTCTTGTAAATCATAGTTCTCAAAAAGATCTTTAGCATTTAATCCTTGTCCAGTTAAGTATGCTCCAAAACCGTGTTTGTTAATATCCCAAACACCCTAATCAGCAGTTGATTTCGCTGGATTAAGTTTACCCATCAACCTATTCATATAATGCTTAGCCCACGCGGTATTGTCTTGATCGACGTATTTTTCTTTTTTGAATACACCTTTCTTTTGTGTTGTTATACGTGTATTATCAGCCACATCGGTATCCAAAACTCCATCTCCATCGAAAGCCCTTCCTTCTTTAGCAGCATTAATTCTGTTAAGAATAGCACTACGTAATCCTTGTAAAGCGGTGTCATCATATTGACCACGATTTTTAGCAAAATCATAGAAATTCTATTCATACTCTCCGTGTAACTTAAGTAAGTCATCTAAATAGTAATCCTAGTCTCCCCATCTAAAAGTCCTTTTTTCTTTTTTAGTCTCAGCCATATATTTAAATTATTATGTATAAACAAAAAGTGGAAGTTTGGATAAAACCAAACTCCCACCGTAAAATTTCAATTAATTACTTAATGCGTCTAACAAGTCTACCACCAGCACGATAAACTGGTTCACCTTGTGCTTCTGCTGGAGCAGGAGCGGGAGCAGCTTCTGCCGGTGCAGCACCAGCTCCGGCCATTTCTAACATAGCCTGACAAACCTGTAGTGCAATCTGACAATCCTGTGTTTCTACTGCTTGTTGACAGCCCATTAAGATCTCTTGCATTGGATCACCACCACCTTGAGCAGCAGCAGGATCTTGTGGAGGCATTGCGCCACCTTCTTGGAATTTACCAATGTTTTTAAATTTCATAAAATCAATAATTTTTTAATTAAACGTTTAACTATCTATTATATCTATGTAAATTAATTATACTTATATTTCTAATAAATCACAACTAAAAAATCTACTAAAATAAAATTCGAAGAATTACCCGTAATATTTTAATCCTCAGGTACTTGTACGTATTCCTAATCTCTGTGATTTTGTGCGTACAATTCCTTTAGACAAATTTTCCCAAGTTTTTTACAAGCACGTTCATAAAGCTCGGAATTATTACGGACAGAATTTGCTTTTTTAGCTTGCTTAATCATTTTCTTAGTAGAAATTCTTGAGAATATACGTTCTCCTCCTTGTAGATTCATTTGTGTAGAACCATCAGGAGCAAGCACTTTCATAACATATTTATTAAGATCGTCACTATCATCAATTTCAAATTCATCTCCCTTTTGAATATCAGTAGTACGGTTAACTTCTAATAAATATTTACAATTGTTAAAAGGAATTAATGTTTCATCGTTAGGAGTAGCTTGATATACATATTCTACTTCATCATCATTATTAATAGATATTTGAGTAAGTTCTAAAGAAGTATTCTTCATCCAAAATTCTTGAGTACCCTCTTCATCAAATTCAAATAACATTCCTTCATCCGGAGCTAAATAATCAACATCCATTAAGCCCTTTCTACGTTGTTCTTCGGTTTTGGCTAATTGACAATTATATGTCTTATTACCAATATTAACTACAACTTTTTCCATTATATACTATTATAAACCCCTTTAACTTTAGATTCATATTGTAAATCTTCAGCATACTTATGATTATCCTTATTATTACCTTGTAATTTTCCAATAAAGGTATCAAAATCATCATCTTGATTAAAATCGTATAGATTTTTTAAGAACTGAATTTCATCAGCTACGTAACTATCCAATGAGTCATATGCTCTAAATTTTTGTGTAATAGACTTTCCATTAACATTATGATCTCCACCCTAAACAGTTCTTCCTTTCCATGACTGTCCTGCTGTGATATTACCAAAATTAAAATCTCCTTGAGCTGATTTACCCCAACCACTTTCTAAAGCATTTTTAGCAATTAAATTCTTAGCTGCATTATCACTTAACCCAGCTTTTTTGTATGCAGCAGTCATATCTGCTACCCATTTATTTTTATCGGAATACGGACTTGTCCATCGTTCCGTAGATGTGTTTGTACTTGAGGGAGATTTTTGAAGTTTATCTTCATAATTAGCAACTCTCCAAGAAGGCGTATTTGATGAGTTATTTGAAACATCATTTGAATCATCTTTAACATCTTCAGATTCAGTTGCTTTTTTCGCACGATCTAAATTTAAATAGATAGGTTGAGGTAAAGAAGGTTCCCCCCTATCAAATACTACAGGATCTACCTGTTTATGACTGACAAATAATTCACTTAATTGCATATAGTGTTTATTTTGTTAATAATTCAATAAGAACCTCCTTAATTGCCTCTTTCATAACATCTTTATCTGATTTTTTCTCAGAAGGTTTTTTAGGTTTTTCTATGACCTCTGTTTCCTCAACTATGACTAGAGTAGGAGTCCATTCCAACACCTCTTCTATGAGGTCATCAGTAGTCTTTTTAAGTGTTAAAGAACCACCTTTCTTACAAGATTCGATGAGTCCAGTTCTATCTTCAGTATTTTCAAGAATCTGGTAAACTAATAATTTACCCGCGTCAATTGCCGCCTACTCTTTCTCTTTATCAGAAGTTTCCTCAGAATAGAATATTTCGTAGTATTCTTCTAATTTCTTTGTAACCTCTAGAGTAAATATAATTTCAGAATGTTCGATTTCAGCCTGCTGTTCACCATCATCATCAATTACAGGAATACCTTTTTTGGTTAAACCTTCAGCATGTTCCATATGATGTTTATTTTTATGTAAAGCACCTTCTGGGATAACATTCTTCTGATTAGTTTCTTCTATCTCAGGAACATCAGACTCTAACGTTTTTCCTCCATTTTTAAGTTCAGGAACCCACTCTAATTCTTCGATAATATCTATAGAACCTCCCTTTTTAAATTCAGGTAATTCCCAATTTAATTCTACTTGAGGTTCCCACTCTAAAATTTCAGAAGGATTCCACTCAAGAAGTCCTCCATGTTTAGCAGCATAAGTATACTTCTAATCATATCCACCACCAGTCATCATAGAGTAAGCAAGACCAGCTTGTTCTCCCATAGAAGAAACAGCTAATCTCTGATCAGCAGCTTCATCTGATATAGCCCCCATAAGATTTTGTTGAGCTCTAGCTGTGTTAATGGCTTTATCAGCCTTTTTACGAGCTTTAGAACTAAACAAACCATATTTTTTACCTGCTTTAGCAGCAGCGTCATTAATGTCAGCAGCTGTGCCACCATAAGAGCTTCCAACACTAGCTAGTATATCCTAATCTACACCAAAATCCTGTGTGTTCTTACCAGCGAAACCGTTAAGCATACCGATATTCCAACTAAAGAAGGCAGAATCCATCCACTGGTCTGTTTTTGTTTGTTGGTCTGTACCACCTCCTAAAGATTGTATAGCATCTCCTGCTACACCAGCAGCCTTCATAGCAACACTAACTACCTAACCCCAAGGTCCAAAATTGGCTGCAGCATTTGCTACACCATCATAAGCCATGTCAACTGTTTTTGTTGTATCTGAATCGGTTGCCGCCTATTTAGCTCCAACAGCAGATCCTATACCATCAATTGCCTAACCTACTCCAGATATTATCTACCCTTTAACCTGATTAGTTTGTTGTTCCAAGGCGTTTTTCTAAAGTAACATACGAGCCTAATCATCATCCATTTTCTATTCAGCTTCTTTACTTAAACCGTTAATAGTTTGTGGCAATTCTATGTTAGCTGGTTGTATATTTAATTTAGCAGGCTCTAACTGTAAAGGAGGAGGGCTGTAACTAGCAGCGGTTTTAGCAGCTTCCTACTACTGCATTTGTTGTGTAATTTCATTCAAAGAAGCGCTTTTTTCCACAGCAGCGTTAGGATTGCCTTCTGCAGGATTTGCTCCAGGAATAGATGTTGCTGGAGCCTAAGCTGGAGGTGTTGCTGTTCCATTATAATATGCTCCCAGCTATTCCACCGTTGCTTTTGGATCAAGTCTTTTTAAACGTTGATACTCATTCCAAGACTATGCATTAGACATCAAATTGTTCTAAGCAATAAACTGTTGGAAGTTTGGATCTGATGCATCAAAAGCGATTGGTCCTGCAGGATTCTGAAATTTAGGAATCTCAGCACCACGTTTGGCGCTGAGAATTCCGTTTATTCTATTTAAATTTTTTACATCTATCATTATGCAAAAGATATTTGATATATTGTATTTAAGAAATCTATAATAGCTAATTCTTCACCAGAATATCTAAGTCTAATTTTCATAAACTTACCTCTAACATCAGTTTCACGTCGTTCATTAAGGGGTGCTGGGTCTATAGGTCTCCAATCACCAGATTTCCATAAATCTAAATTATAAAGACCGTATAAAGCATTATCCTTTCCTTCATCAGTATTCAACGCATTATCTCCTGGAAATTTAATGTTATTTTGTAGTCTTTGTTGTAATTTAGTTCCTTGTAGAAGTATTGGTGGAAGTTTTGTTCTACCATCAGCACTAGGTATCCAAGTACTGTATTCATAAATTCCATTAGCGTTTTTACTAAATATTGACTTATTTTCATTAATAGCTTTAACTTTGTCAACTTCGTTTTTATACGTTACAACTATTGGATTTATTGTAACCAACCATTTATCTTCCAAATAACGACAATTAGCTTTTATAACAGATGTAGCCAACTCAGAACTTAATGAATCAACATCGATAGCTTCTACGTGATTCCAAACCCTAAACTCATTTCTAGTTGGATAATAAACAATTTCAGCACCTGCTAAATGATCATAATTAAATCCTATAGGAGCTTGGAATCTTTTATATGAATCATATATTTCATTTACAGAATCCCATCTAGAATAATATTGTGGAAAATAAGCAGACTTATTATGTTGTTTTGTTTGTACTTCTAAGAAATTCGGATTGTATTCTATATCATAACCATTATACTGATATAACGCTTTTAAAGCTTCCTACCTAAAATACATTGTGGGTTTATCATCCGCAAAATCATAAACATCACCAACTACTTCATAATGGAATGATTCTGGTTTAACTTTGTTAGCAACCAACTCTAAATTGGTAAATATTTTATGTACAGATGGATCATCTACCACAACACATTCAAATTCAAACGGATGTTGTTTACCATACCAATAAGTTGGGAAAATTTTATCCGAAATATCTATAATACCAGCCTAACCGTGTTTCCAAAAATCAGTTGATAAAAACTACAGATTAAAGTCAACTGTTAATGCTACCTAAGATTCAAAATAACCAGCATCAATCAGACAAACATCACTATCACCATTGGCAAACTAACTGTAGTAAGCTTGTTGTGCTGAATTACTGACAGCATCAGATTCAATAAACACCTTAGCCTTTATATTTAAATACCTAACAATTTTATCCGCATTTATTTTGTACTCATCTTCTAACATAACGCGTTTACCAGCTTTGTTTTTAAATATAGGTTTGTCTGTGTGTATAGTGTATTCTATAATCTAACCAGAAGCATCTCGCACAACGTTTGTGTGAACTTTGTTAACATCGTCATCTGGATAGGATCTTCCCTATGAATTTCTATAATATAACTCAGATAATAAAGAACTAACACTTACATCCGATTTTAAACATAAATAACTTAGCGTAACAAAATCAGAATTTTTCTTAAACAACTCATTAGTTTGTTTAACAGCTACTTTTGCTGTCTTTATCTCAAACAAATCACAGTTTCCAAAACGATCTCTTTGTAACTCATATTCGATTCTACACCTAGATTTATCTTCTGGAACAGATCTATTATCCAACATTAAAAATCCTATAAAACTTTCTGTTCTCTAAATAGTCTACAAAGTAACGCAACCTTCTGGTATAGTTTTTGTGTTGAAATCATACAAAACTCTATCTCCCTAATCATTTAAATATGATAATTCTAAAGATTTGTCAACTTCAAAATTATTAGATCCAAAACTAACATTTCTAAGAACTGTATTTGTTAAAGTAACACCGTCGGAAAAATCATTACCATGATCACTTACACCTAATTTGCTTATAGCTTTTACAGTGTTTCGATCAAAACTAAACGGAATGTTATCTATATTAACCAAATCACTAGGAATCCAACTGTAAAATGTTGTAAAAACTCCAAGTATTTCATTCCAACATAAATTCCAAGATTTGTCCTAAGTACCATAAACATTGTCATAGAAAGTAAACATAACATCATGTTTAAAATGATTATACACTGTTTTAACATTTCTAATACCCAATGACGGTGTTAACTCTCTTTCTGATAAAGTTATGTTCTAGTTAAGGAATTCTTGAACTCTAAAATCTGATATTATTTCTATTTGACCTTCTTTAACTCTCCAAATTTTCTTAGCAACTGTATCAACACCATATATACCGCTAGGAGTTTTTATAACGCTATCTCCCCACTGGCTTCCGTAACAGTCGCTTACTATATTTAAATCTGATAATACTTGAGATGGTTGTTCTGCGTTATTGTTGATAGAAACTAACCCTATACCGTGTTCAAATATTATACACAAAGATCCTTTAAGTTCAATAATTTTAGTAATAGATCCATAAGTCATAGGATAATCTTTATGATTCATAGTTCTAATAACTCTAAAACCATTCTTATAAGCATCGTTAATGTGAATATCGGAAAAAACAACTCTATTTTGGAATTCCTACTTAATATAAGGAATATTAGGAACTTCAAAATAATATTTCTCACTAACTGATTTAGTAAAACCTTTATTGTATTGATCTGAGTCTGGGATTTTCTAATCACCGCATGCTAATTGACCATAGTTAGGATAGAAACTTCTATAATTTCCACACATTAAATACTCGTCTACATGAGATTTATCAACAGTTCTAATGTTTAAATTATAACTAGATCTCAAAGAGAACGTTAGCCACAAACCTAACTCAACCGCATTAACATCTCCTAAATTTATTTCTGCGTATTTTTCTGGTTTATCTGGATCATAATTATCTTTCCAACTTTTATCATTGACAATTTTATCATTATATGGGGCAGAAGGATCGTTAAAATTTCTATTAATTCTATGTGTGTACTAACAAATATAACAATCTCCTCTGTAATATACATTATCAAAATGTTTTATTTCTTTATCAGACTACGTTAATAAAGAATCCTCTTTATTAATACTATTTATATCAATTCTATCAGAAATAGCATAAAAAGCAGATGTATCTTGAGCTCTTAATTGTAAATAATTAAATAAATTGTTTTCCCTATACCCTGGAATCATAATATTTACCTAATCACAGGCATGTCCCTAATAATTAGTCATACCAACATAAGAACCATAATAACCCCTTACAATGTCTGAATTATCCTTTTTGTTAGTTGTGTCAGAGTATGAAACTCCCTAAAATTCATATTTATAAGCTTCTTCTGGATATCCAGCCCTAGCTCTAAATTTAGCATCTTTAATCATTTTTATAGGACATCCATCTGGAACTCCCACCAACTCAACATTATAGGCACGATTATCATCCTAAGCTGTATAATTACTAACATAGAAATGTCTTTGCATACTTTCAAAATAACCGTCAGTTAAGAAATTTGTTACTGGCTGTTCGTATGTAAGTTTAACAATGAAATCATCCCCAGTTAAGAACTGATTAAAGTAAGGTTGATTTACCTAATAATCAGGAACAATTATAGCGTCAGGAGAGTTTTTAGTAGGATCTTTAATTATATACCTATCACTTAATTCCTAAGATATTAATCGGCTTTGTTTTCTTTCTACTCTAACATATCCTTTAGGTATTTCTTCATGGCGTCCTTTTACCGCTTTAGCTGCTCCTTTATTGCGTTTTTGTCTTGCTTTTAAAACTCCATGTTGTATTCCAAAAGCCGTTGCTGATATAACTATAGCCGCACCAGCAGCAATTCCAATAGCTAAAGCTGCAGACGCAACCATAGCTCCTCCAGCAGCAAGCGCTACTCCAATACCAACACCAATAGCAGCTCCAGCAACTCCACAAGTAAACACGGTAGCAACAACGGCTGCCGCAATAATAACAACTACTGCTATAGCTGTTAATATTTTCATACCAACACCCGTTTCTTCAGGCTCTAAGTCGAATAAAAATCTACTTAAAAATCCTTCGGATATATAGTTAATATCGTTTATATCTGAAGTTTCTACAAATGAGTTATCAGTATTAACATCAGATATAACTCCTCCTATTGTTGGTAAAGTAGGTGTTCTTGATTCGTTATCCAAACCAATAACCATACCCTAACACATTGTTAAAGGCATTCTTTTCTATCTAACAAAGAAAAAGCCTTTAACGTGCTTTTTTAATTCATCAATAACTCTGTTGTGAGTTGTTATACGCACACCAACTACAGGAAAAGGTGCGTCTGATGTGAAATATTCCTAAGATAGCTGAATTACACCCTTAGCATTTTCATTAGGGGCTTTGCCACCTATTATAATGAAATCTTCCTCTGAGTAATCAATCTCCTGTAAAATATCTTCAAAATCCTAGTCAGTAGAATCTTCATTTAACTCAAACAAACTCTTATCAACACTATAGTTATAAACTCTTTCACCAGTAACAGAATATATAGCAGGTATATTTGTAGCACCTCTTATATTAAAAACGGGAGACAAACTTCCGTCTTTTAAAATGTACACAACCCCAAGTCTATATAACTCACCTGGCCAATATCCAGTTTTATTATATATATACTAAGTATCATAATATCCATCTGAAGATGCGGAAATATCATACTCCTAATCCATACCATCATTAATTAATGGATAAGGTTCTTCAGTTTTATAAGGACAAAAACATAAAGATAATTTAGATAAACGATCATACTCTATACGAGATTTATGAACGTTAGCCATGAAAAGTCTATTTGCCGCTGTACACTGTGTTTTTGCATTCTAAACAACATCAAAAGAACTGTTTATTTCTTCTAAAGTAACTTCAGTATCATTCTCATCACCATTTATGACAATCATACAATTACCAGAATTATTAATAAGGAAGTTTTTATCAATTCTTTTAGCTTGTACTATAAGATTACCATCAACATCAGATGAATATCTAGTGTAATAAACTTTTACATAAGAATACCCAATATCTATATTAGACAATCTAAATCTAACACTTTTAATACTGTTTTCATCTCTAATACCTGTATTAACAGACTTAGGAGTACTTCCTATAAACACACTTACTAAACCTGATTCAGCTACCCAATCAGACTCATTACCATCAGAATCTGCGTATTTAAAATAAAAATGATAATTTCCAATTTTTAGATTACCATTGGAAGTTCCTAAATATTCTAAAGTAGGTATTTTATTAACGTTTTTAAATAAAGAAGAGTCTACATCAAACTACTCTCCCTAATCATAGATATTAGTATCGTTATCACCTTTTCTATCTATAATTTTATATGTATTTCTACCAGTTACAGTAAAACGACTGTTAATTAGTCTTGGTATATTTAAACCATCATTTAATATGAGATTAACTGATCCATCATAACTATACTATGGTAAAATGTCTACCGGATGTTGTATATCAAAAGAAAGCTAGTCTGTTATGAAATCAACAAGTTCTCCAGCTTCATGTAAAACCCATCCAGATGGTAAATCTTTATCAACCTCTCCTTCTTTTTGCCCAACGTTTATATTCGGGTTTTGTGCTATAAATTCAGCTTTCGTATAATATTTACCATCTTTTTCATACATATTTTCGTTTAATCTATAATTTCTCAAAGGATTATATTCCCAAGCAATATAACCCTCTGTTGGAACTACTTTATAGTGAGATCCTAAATTTATGTCATTTTCTAGGACAGGAGTCCAAATAACATTTTGTAATCCTGCCCAAGAATCAAATAAATAATTACTCATAATATATTATAGGTTATCAGGTGTGAATGCCGGTCCAGTAAATAAAAACAATGTATTTCTATTCTTTGTGCCTTCATATTTCCAAGAAGTATGGGCATTAATAGTTCCGTGTTTTGATGATTCACCATCCGTATTAGTACTCAAAGTTCTATAATACAACTTACCACGAATAGAGCTATCGTAATTACACAAACCTTTTTTAATGTACAAACGATGTGTATCATTTGGTTTATATAACAAATCATTTAAAGTTAATGATGTACCTCTAAATCTAGCCTTATTATAGTCAGTTTTAACCGAATATACATGCTCAACAGTTTGGAAATAATCTGTTGTAATTGGTGTTGTAATAACGTCGCTCTCAGATTCCTCAAAATTAGTTGTAGTACAACTAACAGAACCATCATCCTATATCTCATAATTAGACACATCTAACTATATCAATTTTTTCTAATCTTTATTGAAATAATAGAAAGCCTTTTTATCAATTTTTCCCCTAATGGTATAGTTGAGACCCTAAGTATCTTTAACAACAACAACACTTGACGAATTAAAATTAAGCTCTTCCTCAAACGCTTTAGGTGTTGTTGTGTTATATGTAAGTTGACTTAATAATAAAGGTCTGTCTTTTGTACCACAGTAATCAAAACCTGGAATAAAATTCAGTTGTGGTATTGCTTTATCATTGTTATACACAACAATACCAATACCATCACGATCCTTAGAGTATTCACCCAGTTGTTTTATATAACTAGAAATACTTAAAATACCTAAATAAATCAAATCGTTAAAAGTAATTTTCTCTAAATTTAATCCAGAATTAGTACAAAGCAAATTGCTTGTAAAATAAGGATAATAAGACTGAGTTTGAACAGATCCCTGTGAAATACTCAAAGAATCATAATCCGGATTGTAAGCATAAACCCCACTCATAGTCTTTAATAGTTTTTTGTTAAAGATTGCTAACTATGCACCAGACAAACCAACAAACTAACGACAATATTCATCTATCCACCTATACCAACCATAATCAACACTTAAAGAGCATCGTGTACCATTATTAATAGTCTTCCAATGCATAGTTGATAAAAATTCTCCATGATTTTTAAGTGCGACTTCTGTATTAAGACTTAAGTTGAATCTTGGATTACTAAACATATATGATGCTGGACTTATACCATAAACATCATCATATCTTTTAGCACCTCCAAAAGCATTCTCATGTAATTTCTCTCCACCAGCATATTTTGGTATACCATACTTATCATTATAAATATTAACACCATTATCTGTATCTATAGCATGTGCGTGAGGCTAACAGAAAGTTAATTTTCCAATATACTAAGATAAATGTTTTAAAGAGCTACCAGAATTTAACTTACCAGGCTATGTTATATCTCCCGCACCAGGACTTTTAGAATCAACTACAGAACACATTTCAGACATATTTCCCGAAGTATTATTTTGTTGGCATATACCAACTTTTTCAGTATCAGAAGTCCCAGAATTAAAAAACATGGCGTTAGACAAAAACAACTACTCATTCTAAGCATTTGTAACAACGTGTACTCCAAAATCTTCTGGATTAAACTCCCCATCATTATTTTTATGATATAAAGCACAAACCGTTGTTGCTGGAACTTGTGTTGTTCTAATATCTTCAATGTAAGCATCAAAACCAGCAACAAATTTATACTTTATCTCAATACTTTTGTTTTCAGGATTATTGATAAAATTATAATCTGCGAATGAATCACCCTGGTTATATGGTATTGTATAAGTTGTTGCGTAAGAACTACCAAAACCAATATTATTAACACCATCCAATGAGTCAATGATAGTATCATTGTTTTTAGTGTAATTAAGAATTTCAGACTCTATAACAATGGTTTTATCAGAACTACCAACTGTAAAAGTTTCTGTTTCGCTGGAATCACTTACAAGACGCAAAGAGCATGAAAAATATTTATTTATTGCAGCATCATACTTTAAATTGTATTTTTCGTATTCCTACTTTAAACCTATTTCTAGTTGTAAATTACTAGTACCTTCAAATTTAAAATATTTGGTTAAGTTTAAAGTTGTGGCTTGATATTGACCACTTGTGTAATCGGAATAATGACCACCATCTGTAGTAGTATAACCATTATCAATCTTCTAAGATCTCTATGTCTCTTCATGATTATAAGGAGTTATAGTACTGGAATCTTTTAATTTATAAGTTAAAGCAAGATTCAATTGTGGGTTCGATATGTTGTTATAATTATCTATACTATAATAAAAATCATTGTATATAGGCATTGTGAATAAGAAGAAATCTTGTTTTCTAATAAATTGCTAAGCTCCTTCTATAGTGCGTCTTAGATACGTCTTGACTCCATAAATCAAATTTGAATATAAAACACCACAATCATTCTCACCACTAGGAAAACTTCCTCCAGAATATCTCCAACCATAATCATCTCCAGAATATGTTACCACAGCTCCATTATATTTAATAGTTCCGTCTTTTTGTGGAGAAAAATTAGCATTTCTGGTATATGTGGTAGTATAACCATTAATCGAAACTTTCTTAGTACTTAAAGTTCCCAAAGTATTCAATGTTAACAATTTTGTAAAAACTCCAGAGAACGATTTTTTATTTGCAATCTCTAAAGATCCAGCAAATCCCCACATATCATAAAATTCCAAAACCAAAGCATCCACCTTGTGGGTTTCATAGTTATCAAATATATCAGCACCGAAGGTAAGCATTAATTGATTTCCATCAATTCTATACTTCCAAGTATTAAAACCAGATTGATTAAATGCGTGCAGTTTACTAAAATCAACTGTGTTAGATACCGCCAAACTGTCTAATTTACCATAATTCATACAAGGAACCAACGTATAATCATATTTAAACGGCAAATCTATACCATTAGCCGCTAAAACATTTGGAATCTTAATATTACCTAATATTAGATCATTATATACAAGATAATTATTAGAGTTGGGATCATCGCTCGGTATAAACTCAGATATTGTGTGCAAAGTAACAGGCTTTTCGTCTGGATATCCTGGCCTCTATTCTCCCTATGAATATTCAGGCTCATCAATTCCCATATCAAGTAATGATTCCTATCCTTCTATCCAATTATATTTAGGATTTACATTAAATAATTGGTATGGTATATAAACATCAACAGGCGCAGTCATGAATATCTAGTAAGTTAAATCAGAAACTGTTCCCATGTTACTAGGATCTATTTTTTGATAATAAGAATTGTAATATAAAGTTAAATTTAACTCTTTCCAAGATTCAAGTTCAACAGTTGTTGCAGGTCTAAACACATCTATAGGCTCTCTTCTATAGTAAACAAAATCAAAACCATAATTAGGCGCATCATCTGTTTTTGGGAACAGATTAAAATTAAAATAACGTTCATATTCCTCATTACTAATACCCTAATAAGATAACGCTCCTGGATAATAGTATAAAACAGAATCTGAGTTTTCTGCGTTACTCTAACTAATTGGAACTAATTCCTAAACTGATGATTTTGAGTAGTAATCCTGTCCTTCCTATATGTCACCTGCGTTAGCTTGTTTATATGTTATTTTTCCTCCAGATGTTGTTGGATACCATAAATTATTCATATCAGTATTATCATCAATTACATCCACCAATGTATATATATCAGATACCTACTAAACATATTTTTGTATAGATTTGTCTTGTATTATTTCTAAACTAGCTACCTATGAATCGGTAACACATTTAAATAACTCATGTCCGTTATAAGCAATATCTCTCTCAGCGTTGTAATACTAAAAACTACTCTCTCTTATGTAATAAGTTGCGGAATCTTCTAATTCCTCCCCAACAAATTCCTAATAAGATTTTCCAGATTTATTATATCTATAAAAAGATGCATTTATTTCGTTTATATAGTAATTATAAAAATTCGTATAAGTTTCTTTACCGTTTACAATTGGTATAATTTGCGATTTTTTAATTCTGTGAAGAGCGTTTCCTTTAAATTTAGTAAAAACAACATCCGTATTTTCAGAAACATCTCCATCAAAATCACGCATAGTGGCATGATAAGAACCTACTTTAGGAAGGTTAAATTTTCCAGACTGTCTTAATGTTTTGTTTAAGTTTAAAGTATTATCTGTAGTACTTGTATAAATATCAGACAAATATGTGTCTAAAAAACTATCACTTACTGTTTTCAACACAACCCCGTCTTCTGTCTCAAACAAAGGTTCTCTAATTTCTCCAAGGTTGTTAAACTTCTACAAATACCCCTAAGAATTTTTAAGAAAATAATACTTTAGTTTTGGAACCTGTATATAATTATCCTCAGTAACATTAGGAGATACTTCTGTATAAATACAAATATCAAAACACCCATCTATCACATTACCCTAATCGTCTTTTTTAGGAATCACATCATGTGTTACAGAGTATGAATCTATTGATATTAATTCAGCTAAAATAGCCAATTTACCAGATGTTTTAGATTTAAATACACTATAACCAGAACTTAATGTGTTTCTATAGCTATCTATATCGATATTTTCCTAATCAAATGCTCCTGAGTTTCCAGATCCTAAAATTCTGTATTTATAGGTTTCTCCATTAGAACCAAAACATTCGTAATTTATAATATCGCTATTCAAATATATAATTCTACCACTATCTTCTATAGAAACCACATTTAATGCTAAAATTGGATTTGGGACTAATTCAAAAGAACCATCTTTCATTTTCCACAAATCTTCCAATTTTTCATTATATATATTAGTATCTGAACATACAATAAACTTATCTCCTGGATTTAAATTACTATCTCTTAATAATACATACTAAGACATATTACTTATAGTTCCATCAAAAACCCCATCCTCATTATAGTACTGAAAATAATCTTTGGCTATTTTAGCATCAGATATTCCTAATTCTTTATTACTTATGTTACGTTCTGGGCTTGGAAAACATCCAATCTATGATTTATCTTCTAAAGGATTATAACTAACAACGTAAACAATTCCACCATACTCACAAGTTCCTACAGGTATATAACCATCAGGTAAAAAAGCCGTTTCTACCCTAGCATTACCCATATCATTCTATAATGATAGCTCATTACCGTTAAAAGTTAGAAGAGTTGCGTTTAACGCGTGTGTAAGAACTTCATTTTTAGTGTTTTCAGGGGAAAAATCCATAACAAGACCTTTAGTGAACTTGTTTGTTGCTTTTTTAATTACATTAGCCATTGTGTTTTTTCTTTTTCCATTTAGTATAATCTGTGATAAATTGATACTTGTAATTAGATAATAAAATGTCTTTAAAAGTTAAAGGGTTTCTTTCTAAAACAAGTTCTGCTTTATCAGTTTTAAAATCTACTTTATACAAACTTGAACCAAAATCTGCCTGCAAAGTAACTTTAAAAATAGCAACTGCTCCACTATTTCTTAAGTTACATTCATCAAAATATTTATATAAAACAACGTTTCCATACTAAAAATGTTTTTTAGGTCTTCCACGTTTGTTTTTCTACTATAAATAAACATTGTATTGGTGTTTATATAATCCAAAATAATAATAACCATCCCAAGGAATATTTAATCTTTTGTGTTTAATCCTAAGTTTAGTTATCATTTTACGTTTATAATAATCAAAATATTGAATAGAATCCGTCATAAGTTTACCACAATATAACCACATATTCGGGTTTTGTATTAACACATCACCACCGTAATTATTATGTAATAAAAAAGATTTTAAACCAAACTACATAATTCGTTTAATATCACGTTTAGGTAAATCTGGGTATAGACTAAATAACTATTCATAATAATCCTATACTTTTTTTAATTCCATTAATATCGTTTACCTTCGTTTGTAAGTTCAGTGATTCTATTTTTATGTTTGTAATCTAAATAAATAGGTTTTTCTTTAGAAGGTCTTTTAGAGCTTTTAACAGTTAATGCTAATTGATATCCTGTGAAATTAGAGGTTAAGAAATCAACATCTTTCCATTTACCACTTTTAAAAGCCTTTTTAAAATCATTACCAGAAGTTTTACTCATATACAAATAAGCTTCGTTACTTCCAACCGTTGGTAATAAAAAATGAACATTGTTTTCAACAATATCTTCTACTATTAACTACATGCCTTTAATGAAAATAGAAGTTGCTAAAGACCTTTTATCACCATCTGAATAAACCTTTTTAACTAAATCATAATCCATTTTTAATTTCTTGATGGGAAAATTGTGAAAGATATCCTACCCACTGAATGCATGCCCCATCGCAAATTTTTGTTCCATTTTCATAACCATTTTCTATTTTTACCTAATCTTATAAATCGTAATAATATTATATTATTTAATTTACTAAGACCAAAGTCACACAGCATAAATAATTAGTAGACAGCATACAAATCAAAATAAACAAAAATAGGAGAACCTGGTTTCCCAAATTCTCCTATATAATTATACAGTAGGTTTATAAGATCGTCCATGCACTTTTTTATTGTGTGAAGACATTATTTCTAGTAATTCATTCATCTCATTTTGTCCAACATATTCTGGAACTCTTGCAGCATCACAATGTATCTACCACTATTTTTTAATAGTTTGTGCCATTTGAAATACCGCTGAATTATTACTACGAAGAGCCTCCTTATACTTAACTGTATAAGCAATATAATCGGCAATAGCAATAGCCTCTTTATCATTAATTACAGGAAGATCATCTTCATCTAATATTTCAGAATGATATAAAACACATACCTACTCTACTTTTTCGTTTACATAGATATAATTACCTTCTCGTCTGTATTTGACAAATCTGCCACTTACATACAGAGGATCTATAGATTGTTTAGAGTGTTCTATGTAGTGTTCTACATTTAATGTATTAATATCTCCATAATTTTTTACATTGCTAGTATAACTCCAATCTTCCGAGCTTGGGTATGTAATAGCTTCCACTAAATCAGCTTTACAAGGAAGTTTTACTAAACCCGTCTATAAATCAACATTAACGATGTCAGCTGTAAGTTTGGTATTTTTATTACCTATAAAATTATAAGCAACTAAACCAATTTCTATTAAAGTATCCATATCGTTAATGTCTATATCATATAACATCTAAGCTAAAGATATAGCATATTTAAAATTATTTGTCATGGATTATAAGTCTAATCATTTGGTTTGGTAGCCATAGCTAACTATCTATAATATTTAATTTTTTCGCTCGTTAATCTTTCTTTAACCAACTATGTTAAATAAGAAATATTGTCATCCGCTCCAGTTAAAGCAAAATCGTCTTCGTTTTTACAACAACTATAACGTTCTACCTATCTAGGATCTTTAAAAATTCCAACCACAGATACTTGTTTTAACATAGGTGCATTAAATACAAAACAATCTAACATACCGTCATTATTAGGGGCAAAATCAATCCAAACGTAAGGTTTGTTTTTTCCTCTTTTTCTATATTTCCTAGTTTCCAATTCAGATAGAGAAGTAACTATCTAAAATTGATTCATTCGATCAGTAGATCCTATGTACTCAACAGCTTGCTTGCCAAAATCATGTATCAACTAAGGAATCTAGAAATGCGCTACTAAAGTATCATCGGTACTACACTTGCATTTACAACGTTCTAAAGATTCACAATCAACGTCAACACAATTTATTGCGATTAACAAATCTTTGACAGGCAAGACTCCTTTTAAATACTGTTCCTTAATAATAAGTAGACGTGTGTTAACACATTCGTCTTTAAGTTGTTCAATATTTAATCCTAGATTCTAATGATAACCTTTTAAACCGGATAAAACATCATTTTTAATCTGACTTGCGAGCTTATCTATATACATAATTTCTTACTAATTAATTTTTAAATTTGGGTTATCTTTTATTCGATGTGGACATTCTGCGTCATAGCAACTATATTTCTTTAATTGTTTTATTTCTGCTTTTAGTTCAGCTAATTGAGAATACCTATCTTGAGCTTTTCTAATGAATTTTCTTTCTTGCTCTGCAGCATTTTTTCTAAATTCTCTAAATTCATCAGAAAGATCATTATAATCCTACATCATTCTGTTGATTTGACTATACATTGCTTCGTAGCGATCTCTTTCCATAACTCCGATTTTATTTTCGGTTTCTATTTTAGCCTACTCAGCACGTTCTTCTTGTTGAACAGCATCCGCCACAGCTTTTCTTTTATTACTTCTTAAATTAATAAAATATGTAATAGCCGCACCAACACCACCACTGGCAACTATCGTACCAATCCATTGAAATAAAGCACTCTCCAACATAGTAAAAAAGGCGGGCCTTTAACCCGCCCTATAATTAATAGTTATTACTCAATTACTGAGTCAGCTTTTTTGTTGTTATATCTCTTATCAGCTTTTACTACAACTGTATTGAGACCTTCAGCATCAGGATCGATAGCTGCAAGAATAGCTTCCCAGTCTGCAACTAAGTCTTCTTTTACCCAGAATACATGAGTTGTTTCTGACATAGAACGATTACCAACAGCTGTGAAAGAAGGATTAGCTGTAGAAGGAGCGTAGTAATTAATGATATACTGTGTATAAACAGCACCTACAACAGGCATTTCATCTTTCTGAACACTTAACCAGTTGTTGTGAACAGCTGTAGGAAGTCTTAAATCTTTTAGTAACTGAGAATAAGTACCAAAACCGTTAACACCCTTAACTTCGTTGATAACTGCGGGATCAGCTTTGTGTTCTAATTCATAGTTAACTACTGCAACTTCTTCACCCATACCAGCATCTACAAGAACTTGAATCTTCTGTAGACGTTGATGTTCGTGTGTTCCACTAATAACAAGATTGTTACCTTCTGCCTTTACATCAAGAACTTTTTTAACTTTTGTAAATACGTTAAATTTATTAACTGTATCAACGATAGCTTCAGCCATTACAGCTGCGTCAGCGTTTACAAAAGATACTGATAAAGGCATACCTTTACGATACCAATCATTAGCATAGATAGATTCTTCAGAACCTTCTAAACCAACATATAAGAAAAGACGAGCTACGTTAGCTTTAGCTGCGTCAAGAGCTTCTTTTACTTTTGCTAAATCTAGTGTTGCTGCGCAAATAGTAGGTTTGTGACCTACTGCTTTACGAATAGATTCTACCCAGCGTTTTTCAAACAAATGTTTACCAATACGCAATTTGTTACCCTCTACCTTATTGAAAGGGATTTCATTAATTAAAGTTGTTGTTGTCCAATTAAACATAATTATAAAAATTTATTAAGCCTATGCGGCTGGTTGTTGCGCCTACTGCCCAGTTGGTCTAGCAATAGACTGTGTCATCTAAATGTGCGCTTGTAGACTAGGATCGTTAGTCTTACGCATTACTAAGTTTACCAACTCGTTTACGATCTCTTGATTTACATAATCAGGAAATTCCATAACTTGTGAAATATCCTCATCACTGTCTAATTGTTCTTGTGTGAGTCTTATGAATTGTGGTGCTTTTACATAATCAATTTGTACAGCAGATAGAGAGAAAATATTAGATTTATCTCTACCACAACGAATCTCTACTTTAACCCTAGAAGAATTAGCATGACGTGAACCTGCAGGTTTTTCAACAGCAGCATTTACTGCTTCCCCACTAGGATCTTCACCATTAAAATCAAATGTTCTAGGAAAATTAGAATCCCCACTAACAGCATAATTCCAATCACCATCTGAATATGACATCGCAGTCATTGTATGAAGTGCGTCTGTAGCATTTCCAGAAGCCCAAGCTGCGTCAGCATTATTGATATTCGTTGGAAGTTCACCATTTCTATCAGAAACTTCGCCATCAGTAATGTGAATATCGTTTTGGTTGTGTACGTAGTAGTAAGGACGCTTTTTAGTTGGTTGGTTGTAAACATCGTCTACAACACTAGACCAACTATCAGCAGTTAACTTAGTTGCACCAACCACCATAACATCACCAGGATTCCAACATTCCTTTTTCTTATTTACATCAAATAAACAGATACAGTTCAAAAGATGTAAATAATCATCAGGCATGTTTACGAAATAAGTAGCACCACGTAAATAATCAATGGCTTTGTTTCCAGTTGATTCTGCAATTTCTGGTTTTAATGTTGCGGTAGCTTTTAAGACTCTTAAATCATCCGTAGTTTGTTGATTAACATCGTATACATTGTATACTTTGTTTACAAACTGGCGAATTGCTTGGTTGAAAAAGTAATTAAACTCATACAATTTTAAAACAGGAGCTTGTACTTTACTCAACTCAATAGCTGTTGCTTCGTAAATTTGTTTACTTGTCATTTATTTTTAGATTTAAAGAGCTATTATTATTCTACCCCGTGCAATTCGGGATAAGCGTCTTTTCTAATTAATTCTAATGTTTTCTTATTTCTAGGTTGACGCATCCAATCAATTACAGCATCTTCTGATGCTCCTAAAATAAGATCTCCTTCTTCACCATAAATATACATACCGTTCTTTTTTCTAATAACGCCACGTTCTTTAGCTGTGATAAATAACACTCTATTAGCTAAGTCTCCTCCACTACAAATCTCAATAATTTTCTCTGGAGTCTTTTTAGCTACTGAAATAAGGAAGTATTCAACATCGGGTACGGGTTGATTTTCCATATTTCTTCCTAATACCTTAGCAAAAGTGAGCCAATCTTCATAACCATACTGATATATATAGTTGGTTGCTTGTAACTCTAATTTTGCTCTAGTAACTTTTTGCTGTGCCTCTAAACCAGGTCTCTCTATGTACAATTCAGCACGTCCATATCTTGATTTGGCACCATAATTACTATTTGACACAATATCAGGAGTACCATCAATTAAGTAATTACCATTAGCATCTTTAGCAAAGCGACTTGGTGCAATTAAAAAACAATTTTCAATAGCTTCCCACTCAACAGCCTGATACGGATCATCCAAATTAAATATAACACCATCGTACAAAGTAAACACTCTATCTTCTGGGATTAAAAAATCAGGATCATCACCATGTTTTAAAATCATATCACCGTCAGAATTAACTTTTCTAACACAAGCTGGATATTGTCCTTTACTATCTTTTTGAGGTTGAATGTAATACTTCTGACCACGTTTACCCCAAACACTTCTTAAAACAATGATATTACTTTTAATATCACCGTTTCTAATTTCATTAACACTTTTCTTAGCCATATAACATTAAAATTAATTATTTTTAAAAATTGCTAGGGGATTCATTCAGCCCCTAGCATATCTGATTTTATATCTGTATTACTTAAAATTAATAAGCAGATTCTGTAGAATAGAATAAGTAAGATTTGTATGGGTTGAATACACAGATACCCTGGTGTCCCATAATACCTCTTACACCACCAGCTACAGTAGTTGAAACTTGCTCAACACCATAACCAGGACCATCCAAACGGAATGGCATATAATCCTTACCTTTTACTGAGAATTTCTGGATAGCTGGATTACCGTTAGCCTTATTTCCAGAGAAGTCAATACACATACCGAATGGCATAGAGTATTCACGAGTTAAAGTACGGTCAACACGGAATGAGATAATGTTACCATTGTACTCATAAGAATTGAATGTAGCACCAACACGATAGTTTTTACCATCTACTTTAGAGTAGAAGTAGTTACCATCAGCTTTGAATTCTTGTAGATGTTTCATCAATACACGGTTAACAATAGCACTCATTTGTTCGTTGATAACGAAAATGTAGTGGTTGCCTTGAGGATCATCTGACTTCTGAGTCATCTCAGAGATGATATTCTGGAATGTATTGATAGTAACTTTACTAGCTACGTGTTTAGAGCAATAACGCTCGATCTGAGGAATCATACCTTCACCGATAACAATCTCACGACCTGTATTACGTGTAGAGATTGTAGCTTTACCGTTAATGTCCATATTAGTTTTAGCCATTAACAACATCTGCTCACTAGCACGAACGAAGTTATCGCTAAGAACTTTAGACATAGGATCCATAGCATAGATTTTCTCAGTCATATCACCATTACCCTTACCTTCAGCAATCTTGATTAAAGAATCCTCTTGAAGTTTGTAGAAGTCAGAGAAGCTGTCTTCAACACGGATAAGAGAAGTAAAGTTACGCATTTTCTCAAGGTTAGATTGATATTTAACGAAACCACAGTCTGACATTTCAGGTTTAGCATTACCAATCCAGTGTGTTGTATCACCAACCTGGCAATAACGTTTGTCAAGAACTTCTGAATAGTCGTTATCAATCAAACGAACAGTTACAGCCCAGCAGTTATCAGCCTCACGTACAGGAGGTGTTGTAACGAAACATTGCTGACCAGAACCATCAATTTTAAATATCTCTTCTAGTTGGTAATAGTTCTCTGTAAATCGCATAACGATTTCTGAACCACCAGCACCATCTTCTTCAGGAACAGCGGCAAAAGTAACTTTTTTGATGTAGTTTGTCTGAACATCCCACTCAACCATGTTTGAATCAATAGCTTTGAATCCACCCATGCTTTTCTTCTGCTCACCCATCCAAATATTTCCAAGTAAATCTGTCAATGCAGTAATTGTGTTTTCTGGATACAATTTAGCAAGAACGCCTAATTTGTGTCCTTTCTTTCCTAAGAACTTATTGAAATCTTCGTAAGTTCTTGTTTTACCCATTTCAGGTCTAACAGTTGTAAAATTTGCTACTAACATATGTAAAATTAATTATTTAAATAAGAATCTTCATCAAAATACGCATACTAAGATTCTCTGTTAACACTCTTACTTGGTTGGGTTGTTGGAGTTTTAGTAAACACCTTTTTATTAACAGGTTGTTTATGACTTTCATTATACCCTCTCAAATAAGCTTCTTTTATCTGATTTTGCATTTCATTCAAAAGTTCAGGACCTTTCAACATCCAGAAAGCAGCTTTGGTAAATTGCATAGGATCATTTAGTAATTTTCCAAATTCAGAATATCCAGAAGCATCTCTTGTCAAAATATAATTAGCAAGGTCTTCCATTTCATCCACAGAGAGCTCTACTGGAGTATCCTACAAAGAATTAAAATTACGTATTGAATTAACAATATTGTCAGCAAAAGCATTGAACTGTTGTTCAGACTCTTGCTGTTTTTCAATTTCTGCTTGTTGTACACGCTGTTCCTCTAAATTTTTATAATAAACTCTTAAACTGGCAACTTGTTTATTATAAACAGATTCATTAGCTTTTGCACTTTCTAAAGCTTGTTGTAGCTCTTCGTCAGAAATATTATCAGCTCCTACTTTATCCAATAAATCAAGACAAAATAATTCATCATCACTCATTGAATCTACCTCATAAACCACAGGTGCTGGTTCTGGCTTAGTCTGTAAACTTTGAATGTACTAATCAGGAGTCATTCCTGATTCCCTAATCTAGTTTATAAGTTCTATTTCCGCATCATCTAAACTAGTATCGGGGTCTTCTTGATGACTTAAGATCATTAACTTTTCGTCATTAGATAATGTATCCCAAGCTTTTTCTACGACCGCTCCTGATTCATCTTCAAATTTAATTTTATTTATATCGGATATTCCCTAAAGAGATAATAACTCTTTAGTTAAATCAAAATTATCCTATTTTTCATCTACATTACCCACACCGTCTTCAGGGGATTCCAATGTGTCTGACTCCTAAGAATCATCGACCTAATCTTGAAAATCATCAAGATCATCCAAATCTAAAGTGTTTGCTTCATTAATCATAATTCATTTTCATTTAAAGTTTCATAATATATACTAATGTATATGTTTCTATTTTAGTTGCCTACCACAAACTGTCTGTTTCGGTAGCATCAAGTTCTTGCTCAGTACCAATATCTTTAGTATCGGTAACTCCTTTTATAAATTTGTCTTTTAAATCGGGAGTTTTACTTTCAACTCCTTTGTATTCATAAGTTTTACCATCACATATAGCCCAACCTTCTGGAATGTCTGCGTCTTTTTGTGCAAACATCATCACTGTATATCGTGGTATAGATTCTACTTCCGTGATAATATTAAACTCTTTTAAAGATCCATCAGATATACAAACATCTTTGTAATCAGAGGCATTATACATAAAAGGATAAGAATTCTCATCTATAATAAGATCTCGCAAAGTAGAAATTCCAGTAATTTTTTGTATTAGGGATCCATTAAACACACAACTAAATAAGTATTTAAAATTGGAATCTTTTAGTTCACAATTTAAAACACAATCTGACATATTTAAAATACGATTATTGCTACATGTATTATTAAATGTATTATTCTATAAAGTATCCATCGTATTATCACAAAAATCTTTAATAAATTTGTTTTGTGTTAGATTTTTTATTTTGTTGTTGTTAAATTTTTGATGCACAACACAATCAGTAACATTGTTTAAGTAATTATTTGAAAACTCTAAACAAGTACTTTCTAAAGTGATTCCTCTACAATCTAATATTGTATTATCGTGCATAATCATTCTTTGCGGAGTTCCTGTTATAGTCACAGAACCATCTTCATTGTCCTAATAAAAATCTTCTTCATTTTTAGAATCATCAATTTTAATGTGTATGGTATAAGTCTAGCTATTATCAACCACACCGTTATTTATGACAGTTCCGTATAAATTATAAAAAAATATTTTATTATTATAACTATTTTTTGGAAATATAGATGCATCTAAATTAGGATTGTTAACATTTATATGTAAGTCGGTTAAAGCGTTTCCTAATCTATCTTTATAATCCAAAAAATCAAAATTAGATTCATTACCATTGCTATCTCGCATCCACGTAATCTTACCCTTAGTCTCTACTGTATTAGTTGTTACTGTTTCTGAAACTAAATTACCACCCTCATCAAAAGTAGAGTCCACTATATAAATATCTTCAATATAACTAGGATCATAGGTTAAACGCACTCCTCTATCTTTAAATAAACATCCTTCTGGATGGATAGTATTTTGAGAAGAAGCCTATACTAATATTGGTCTATTATTACTCATGTCGTTTGCCGCAATCTTCCAAGGATTCTAATAGTCTTTTAATAAATACCATTTATTAGGTTCTAATTGAGAACTAATCATAGCAATTCTAAAATCCCTACAAGTACTTTCTATATATTCCTAAATAGGTAATCCATGTCTAACGACAATCTAATCAACTTCTAAACAAGATGTATCTCCTGTCATATACAACCTATATCCCTAAAATTCATCAGCATCAGTAGATCCTATTTGATTAGCAGGTGCAATGTGAACATTTGCGTTAAAATATACTGAAGAATCCTATAATGTAATATAATCAGATTCGGAAACAGACAAAACAATTTTATAAGAACTATTTATTATTTCCCCATCTTCACTTTCTTCTTCAACCTCAACTGCTTGTAATTTAGCTCTAAATTCGTTAACAAGACCATCCTAAATAGTATATAACTGCTATGTATCAGTGACATACGCTATACCGTTTTGTATACCAGAATTCTATAATTCTTCAACAGTATTAAAATATACTTTAAGATTTTCTAAAGCTTGTTTTTGCTAGTCAGAGGTAATATCCTACTTTTTACTTGCCGAGATATATAAATCAGTTCCTGTTAAATTGTATTTTTGTTTTTCTTTATATATTAATAATTGTGGATCGTCCTCTTTTTCTACATTTAGAATATATAAACCATCGTGGTTTAACTCGGATTCATCATCAATCACATATATTCCAACAGAATTACCTGAAGAAACTATTTTTCCGTTTTTAATTAAATCTATCAACTTGTTTCCCCACTATATTCTAGCAGTTCCATTACAACGTAATAATAAATTAGAACTACTAGAACCTAAAGTTTCATAAACAGTTCCTCCAATCGTAGTTCTTTCACTCATAGATGTAATATTTGTCTTCTTGGGTTATCTGAATAAGAAACATGAACCCAGTCGAAATCATTTTCATCAATAATCTAATCATAAGGAAGATTCATTGCTATAATCATCCCAAAAATTATTTTATTTTTATCTGGAGAACCAACAGTAATATCTGCTGCCAATCCCTAACAATGTTGAGATGTTTTAGATCCTCCTACAGCTTTATTTAAAGCATCACATCTATACCCACTGTTAACTCTAATAGGTTTTCCGTATTTTTCACGCAACGGATCTAAAATATTATCCGTTAGTGCTTTTAGATTATGTATAACCTTCTAATTAGGAGTATTATCAATTCCCCTTTGTGTAGCTGTAGAGCTTTTACATAATTCATTGATTGTAAAATATTTCATAGTCTTTTAATTTAAGTATTTATTTAACTTTAATTATAAATAATTATAGTAAACATCACATTTCAATTTACCACAATTTTCATACACACCATTTTATGGGGAATACTTCAATTACTCTAATTGTACTCATTTTAAAAAATAATACAAATAAAAAATCGGAAATTTCCTAAAATTAAGAAAACTTCCGATTATTTATAATAAATATAGTTAACATCTTTTAATAGTTTTAACATTTATACACAATTTTGATTTGTATAATATATTAATATTTCATCTACTAATGATTTAAATAAACACTTAGCTAATTTACCACTAAGCTCAGCGGCTTCTTCGGAATGAGGATTTATATTATATTTTTCACATATATGCATTTCTAAGTGATTCTTTTCATGATTATAGACATTAACAAATTCTTCTAAACTTAATGGTTTGTTTATAACAACAACACTTCGTCTATCAAATGTTCTAATAAAACCAGAATTAATTCTAGTTGTTAGATTAAGAAATGCCTATTGTATTTCAGAATCTGAACAATCCTTCAAAGAGTTTATTACACTGTTAATATAACAATCTTTAAATATAACATATACTTCTATCTCCCAATCATAGGGTTTAAAATAAATATTATAATGAATCATCCCAATCAACCATTATTCCGTTAGCTACCATAGTTGCATACCAACGTCTCATAGTTGTTCCGTCAGCCGCATCTTCATCATCTATTGTATCTTTAATATACAATGCAACATGTTTGTCATCAGTGATACTACTACCATAATAATCTGCTTTACACATATTTGCAACAAACACATAATCATATCCTACATTGTTATCAAGTTGAATTTTGTTTTGTTCTAATAATTTGTCTACGTTTTCTTTAGAAATAGGTTCTAAACGTTTTCCATATTTTTTCATCAAAGATACTGCAAAATTACAAAGTGATTTATTAAAGTGCCATCCGTTATGTTGTAGGTATCTACGCATAGCTTTTGGCATGTCATCATATAAATCCAAAGCTGCTCGCATAATTAATAATAACGACTCATGTGACGATCATCTTCCCAAGAATCTCTTTCGCGATGCTTGCGGTCTTTACCGTAATACTCACTGTACTTAGATTTATTTTCTAACTCATCAATACACTGCATTAATTTACCACCATAACGTAATACTTTTTCAGCGTATTCAGAGATATTTTGTAGCTTTTCGTCCTAAATTTCAATTATTGTTGCCATATTACTTCATTTGTTTTAAAAATTCTTGAAACATCTCTTTTAAAGAATTAATTTCTTCTCTCAACTATCTATTTTCTTGCTCTTGTTTTTGTTTTTCAGCAATTTCTGGATTTAATGTTTGTAGAATTTCGTCACATCCCTAGATAATACTTTGGTGATATTCTACACTGTTAATAATATCTAAACTTCTCTGTTTCATAGACATTAATTCACTATTCATGGCATCTTTATTTGTAGCTAACACCACATTATTTCCAAAATCAGCAATTTCGCTAGTTGCTGGAATTTTCTAAAAATTAAAAGATTTCCCATCAACTTCTGCTGTAATATCTAAAACAAGATCGTTATACATACTGTTATTACCATACTTTGGAATCGGTAAAGAAACCTAAGTAACTTTACCAATTTCCAAACTAGGTGTAGAATCTTTACGAAGTATGTATATCTAATGGTTTGTTCTTAAATTCTAAAAAGCCATATTAAGATAATGTTCCAGTTAATAGTTGTAATGTATCTGTCTAACTTTCATACCAAGCTAAATATACTCCAGTTCCTGTTATATTAGCAACAGTCACAGGATCTCCGTTGAAAGTAGTTAAAGAGGCTACACTACCCCCTCCTGATGTAAATACAATTGGTAGAGTTGCAGTAGTTCCTGTAGGAATAGCCTAAGCTAAACTCACAATTAATAGACCTCTAAAAGGAGCACCTACATTACGATGGTTGTTAAATTCAAAACGCACATCGTTTGTTCCAACTGTTACAGATATAGAACGGAGTGCTGGTATTCCTGTTTGGTTTACATTAATGTAAGTAGGTAATAGCATAACTACCTCCTTTCTCAACCCCAAAGAGAGTTGTTACATCCACAATTATTCCAACCAGAAAATCCGTTGTTGAAAGTGTTAATTCCTACAGCTCCACCGTAAAATAAACTAGAAGGAACTGCTGTAGCACAACTATAAGGTAAAGTTACAGTTTCTGGAAGACGACATTTAACTCCCGCTAACTCTGTTTGTAAAGAATTAACAGCTGCAGCAATTGGTGCTGTGTAAGAATTTAACATTTGATTAAAAGTAGCACTTTGCTAAGCATTGTTAATAATAACGGCTTGCTCACTGTTTCTTTCACGAAGTGCATCTATTTTATCTAACAACTATTGATTTTGCATTGCATCTAATTTAGCAATAATTGCATTTGTGTTAGATGTACCAGCATCACGAATAGTGTTTTGTAACGCACAAGTCTGAGCTTGAGTTTCGTAATTAGTATTAGAAAATCCTTTTTCAACCTGTAAACCAACATAATTAACAGAATCTTTTAAACTTCTAGTAGCGTCACCCAAAGCAATTCTATTTTCATAAGTCTGTGTTAAAATAGATTTTTGGGTTTCACAACAACAATCTTTAAGAGCTTGGATTACTCCACTATCTCCCACATTTACAGCATTGATGATTCTTTCAGCAGAAAAACCTAACTGATTTCCAACAGTGCATATGTCAGAACGAACTCCTTGGATTGCAGAAGCAATTGCATTAATATCACAACCTAATCTAGTAGAAACTTCCTGAATAGCTGCGTTATTTCCTTGAATAGCAGACATAATCAAATCGGAAGTGTGGTTATCATTCATCTAATCTGATAAAGTTTGGATTTGTCTTTGTGTAGCAGCTTCAAGAGATCCTGTATTATTAAAATCCCCATTACCGTTCATCCAACGCATCATGTACATCCATACAAGATACATAAATGGATTATTCCACATGTTATTACCAAATCCACCACCGCTCATCATTGCCAATGTAGCAAAATCATTATTACCTGGTTGATCAGGCATAATGTAAGTTGTTTTTGTTTCGCTCATAATTTTAAATTTTTGAATAGTTAATGATTTAGTTATTTAAGTTCTAGAACTACTCAAGTATATTTAAAATTTAAACGAAAATCGACGGTTACTAAAAATAAAAACCGAGAATGTTAAATACCTCTATCAAAACGTTTTAATAGATAATACTTAACACCCTCGGCTGTACATATGTTACTATTTCATCATAAATAAATCTAGATCACTTTTATACCAACGTAATTCTTTAAAATTACCAACTTGCTTACCTTTTGGAATAAATCCATCTCTAACATAATTATCAAAAGTTGCTCTACTAACTCCTACATAATCCGCAGCTTGCGTTTTATTCATTTCATTTTCCTATCCTAAATTAACATTACTTAAAATCTTGATAATATCACACTATTGTTGAAAGTCTAAATTAGTATTATTAGAATCAATATCATCAATAAATTTCTATAGGATTGCTCTTATAACTTTTAACATACTACAAAAATAGGGGAACTTATGTTCCCCTTTATTTTATTCTTTAACAAATAAATCATAAACAACCTCCATGAAATCTACGGCAGGAATTGTATTTCCGTTAAACTCCACGTCATTATCAGAATTTACATCTAGTATATCAGCATACTCATCAATTGACAAACTGTCATCAACTGATAAAATAACATCTTCATTTCCCTTTTGAATCATAAATTCATTATACTCAGAGTTAATCTTAGAACTTAATTCATCAAAACGTAATTCTTCTTCTTTTGTTTTCTGCTCTTTATTTATAAGAACTTGTAACTCATTAGGAACCAACTCCTTGGTGAATTCTTGAACATCTGAATCAAATTGTTGTTTTATCTTATTGTATGCCATTCTAATTCTCATAATTTTAACCTTCAAAGCTTTAGAAAGTTCTTTATCACCATTCTTAATTATAATTTTGGTGATTACGTTTTGTTTTGTTAATACATCGTTCAATACCATAATTTATATATTTTTAATTCACTACAATATACTAATAAATTTTAAAACAACAAATTAAAAATTGTTAAAATTAAAAAATTATTACCAAATAAGTCGAAGTATAATATAAGGTTCAGAATATGTTGGATTTAATAACCAATCATTATATTTAATATTGGTAGATCTCCACTCTGTAGGAGATTTCATATCTCCTTGTAATATTATAAAAAAATCACCGCCCACAGCTCCTATGTTAGGAGAAGGAGCATAACCCGAAACACAAGCGGTTATAGTATCATTCCTATCATCAAACGCACCATCATCTTTATTCACATGTATTCCTATATACCAAATATCTCCATCAGATTCATCAACAGGTTTAAGTGGTGTATAATAATTATGATAACCTGCTGAATTAGCTGGATCTACCGAAAAAAGATCCACTCTAGTTCCATTTTTAGAACTATATCTAAATATAGCTAATGTTTCATAATTCTCACCACTCTCACTGTTATCCCAAGCAATCCTAACCCCTATATCTGAAGGATCTGGATTCACATATAAATCAGAGTGTTTATACAATTTGTCTCTTTCATAAGTACCTCTGATTGATATTCGATCATTATAACCCCATTTTATAGCCCAACCAGGTAATCCCTAATTAGATGCATAGTGATAATATACGTCACCATTATAACTTCTAATTTTGAAAGTATTTTCTAACCACCCTCTAGTAGCTATTCTATTTCCATCATCCATATAAAACAAATAACTTTAATTTAATTTCTATTTTAGATCTTGTAACTCTTTGTAAAGAATATCTATAGCCTTTAACGCTATTATAGATAGTTTACTATAAGAGACAGTTAAAACCCCGTCTTTACCACAACTAACTAACTCTGGGTATACTTTCTATATTTCTTGAGCAGATGTTCCTAAATGTATTTGTTCAGGATTATCTATCCAACTAAACCATTTTTTTGGAATTTTACGAAGTTTCTAAAAATCAACCTCAACGTCGTCATAAAAGATTTTTCGACGTTCGTCAGAAAGTTCAAAAAATCCTTTACTGTATATATATCCATAACTAGGATTACATGATATAGCATGATCCTTTGCTATAAAATAAGAGCTGTAAAAAGAATCTATTTCGTGTGGTAAAGTAAACAATAAATCAAAATTCGAACTCGATACACTAGTTTTAGTTGTGTAGTACGACTGCTACTAATAACCAGTGTGGTATATAAAGTAAGTAGAGCTATCTGTTTTATCTAACTCACCTTCTAAAACAAAATCAATTTTTCCACCAGCATTAGCTTCACTCGTTTTACTAGGTGAATATAGTCTAAATCCCATTTTATTTGCTTGTGTGTGTGTTTTATCTGCAGTGTTTAAGAAATTTTCTACAAAAATAGCACCACACGAAGTGTTTAAACTATTGGCGTTTGTGGAATTATCGAAATTGTAAAAATCTATATATGGATTTTTGTAATTTGCTACCCCTACAGAAGATTTAAACCTAACACCTCCATTAAAAGTTGCTGTTGCGTTAAAAGTAGCAGGACTACTAAAAGTAGAAATTCCTGTAACACTTAATGTACCGTTTAACTATGTTGTATTAGTAACCGTTAAAGTCCCATTACTAGTTAATGATGTCTTAAAAATACCTTCATTCGCATATAACTAGTTCCAATAGTAACTACTACTACCTAAAGACATTGAACCAGTTGCATTTGGGCGCAATCTTGACGATGTAAGACAAATGTAATTTTCACCAAGAGACGATCCATACAGATTTAACTACAAAGGTCCAGTTATATTAGTAAGCCTTAATTTATGTTCACTAGGATTATAACCAAGGTATGCAGTACCTGAATCTGCGAAAGCCTGTTTGTAATCTAGTTCCGATGTCATATCACAAAAAAGTATAGAACAATATTTGTTATCACTGTTAGTTACAACGGATATTAAATTAGACTAACCAGACGTTATATTTTCCCAAGTTCCTTCTGCATTGGTTCCATCAACTTTTGCTGCATAGTTTGCATAATTATGAGTTCCTAATAATTCAGCAGATTCATACCACGTTTCTCTAGTAGATTTTGACCTCATAATATAAGCCCCCAACGCTTGCCTATTTACACCAAAAGCAGTCGCACCACCAGCATCAGTTCCAGCATAACAATCCATGATTAACCAATCCTTATAATCAGTATTTTCATTTACTTTAGTATTCATCATTAAAAATCCTACAGAATTAACTCCAAAATAACTAGGGTCTTTCTGTCCTCCATTTCCAGTATAAGTTCCTCTAACAGTATCAGATTTATAATTTATTGCTGGATTGTGTATGGTTTGAGTACCACTTAATTCATCCTAAACAAAAGATATATTCCATTCAGAATTAAGCCAATCTTTAGCTTCTATACTGTTGTGTCCTAAAGATATATTAGAGATTGTTACCACAGGAAAATTCCAACTTGTGTCTTGGTTTCCTATATAAACACAGCCGCAACCACCACCAACAGAATTCTAAAAATGCACAGGTAGATTTCTCAAGCTTTGAGCATGAGATCCAGAACTATATGCAGAAACTCCATACCAAGTTTTATCTGAGTATAAATATCCTGCTAAAGTATATGTAACGCATTTATTCGCTATACGAGCTGATTGATAATTAAAAATATTAACATCAAATTTAACCATAGTGGCTTTCCAAGAATTAGGTAATGTTATTTTTAAATACCCCGTTGGGTTTGAAACAGCCATATTACTATAATAACCATTAACGGGATATGCTATATAACCATTTTTACCTATTCCCCCATTTATTATACTTCCGTATTTCCAATTTACTGTGGCTTTATTTGAGTAATACAAAGAATTCTGTGTGTTAGTTCCAACAATAGGTCTATTCAAATCGCTTTCAGCTACTGTACAAGGAACTTTACTAATCAACCCTGTATATTCAGAAAAAACTACAGTTGTTGCTGTTGATAGTCTTGGTGTAGTATCATCACTAGTTAAATTCGTTAAAACAGTTCCATCATACTATAAAATACAGCCTTCAGAAGCGGTTACTATTATATTACAGGTTGTGTACCTTCTAGAACATTCTAAATACACATAGTTGTCAATAACAACAATGTCAACTCCGCTAGTACTAGATCCAAAATACGCAGAATTATCTGGTTTCTAAACAAAACCTTTAAACCTAAGACTACCTCTACGACAAATAGATATATCCAACTTTGTTAGTGTTATTTCTTCCCAACCTCCAATGTGTCCTTTTATATTAATAGTGCCTCTATCCGTACTTAACTACCCGATTTTATACCAAGTTTTACCATCAGTATTATCAGATCTGTGAATGTGAGCGTAATAATCAGTTGTGAAAGATTTGGCATGTACTGAAGTGTTAAACGTTGAAGTTCCATCATCACCAATTCTAAATCGTTCGGTTAGTGTTGTGTTTGGGTTTACTACATCAGTCTATGTGTGTTTAGATAAAGTAGAAAACACTAAAGTTCCACCTCTACTGCCATTACCATCCATCAAACAAGCTATTCTAGCTGTAGCATTTTTGTACTAACTTCCATTCTTAAAATCTATCTAAGTCTACATATTAGCTACCCAATCGTTGTTGTATAAGTACAAAGCAGGATTAGAAGTAGAAGTGATCTAAACCTATCCCTAAAACTCAGATTTATTTGATTTGATAATTAATTGTGATAGACTTTGAGCATAAAAACCTGTTATATATCCTTCATGAACTCCTGGTTTGTTTTCTTTTTTACCTAATTGTAAATAACCATATTTACCACTACCTAGTAATCGAACTCCATAATTGGAAGAATCGTAATAATTGTGTATTATAACTTCTTTAGAAAATGTCTTTTGTCCAGAAATTTCTTGATCTGTGTCTATAGTAACAAACTTATCTAAAATATTAGTACTATCATCGACATCTTTTACAAAATTAACAATTTCTTCCCACTTATTAATAATATTATCCTAATCAGGTCCTGTGATGCTAGAAATCCAATCATTAGCAACGTCAGCTTTGTACTCTATTTTACTTAAGGCATCATTTAACGAATCAGTTGCAAGTACATTTGTAATAGCATCTGTATTACTTTTTTTAGTATACCCAGTTAAAGGTGTTACACATTGTCCATCAATAACACCATCGAAATAAGTAGAACTTAAAGTACCAGTACTAGGCTAAAAATACAAAGATGTAGATTTATTAACTGAACTAGTTTCTTCAGAATCAATTGCGCTATTAGATAGAAGAACGCGTAATTTAGCAGTTGATTTATCTGAAACCTGTAATTGAGTTACATTATAATCTGAGTCATCTCTCCAAGCGGGATTTCCGTTGGAGTCAGTTTTCCAAACTTTATTTTGTTGTCCTTCTCCAGATGTAACATAACCATCCTAAGAAGAGCTATTAGCCTACCAAGTATCCTATACATCCTACCAAGTACCATTACCACACAAAAACTAATTACGGTTGGCTGTAGTTGGGGCTGGTACTAAACCACTTGTTCCAGACTAACTATCCGTAGCTCCTGAAAAAGCAGAATACTCTTCCCAAGGAACATGTACGAACATTTTACCTAACTTATCTAAATCTACTGCGTAATTTCTAGTGTAACTGTATGAATTTACATCAACGACTGATACACTTTCAGATAAGGCATCTCGCATTAGCTTAACTAAACCTAAAGAGGAAGTACTGGCTTGATCATATGTTGTATCAGACCACAAAGCACTAACACAAGGTATGTAATTAGAGTTGTCACTAGCATCAGTAAACTCATCCTACATACTGTTAGCCACAACGATGGTTCCACAAGCAACAATTTGTAAATAACTACTAGCATTCATTTTAACATATAAAGTTATAGTAGTACTTGCTGGTGGAGCGACTACTTTAACATTTATATATCTATCTTCTGTTGTTGTGTTTTTATTAGTTCCTAATTCCCAGCAATTACTCAAACCTCTACTAGATCCATTTACAAAAGCGGAATTCAATAAATAATGCTAACAACGTGCGTGTATCCAAACACCGTAACCACAATTATCATCGGTACTATTAGAGATAGTTATTTTTTTATATACAACTGCAGATGAATTATTTTTAACTTGTTTCTATATTATAGAAGATTTAATACGAGTTTTATCCTCAGTAGATAACAAACCTTTTTTATTTTCAGTTGCGATTGGTAATTCTACTGTTGTTTGTGTGTTAGCTACATCCGCTAAGGTGTAGACTAAATTATTGTTATCATCTAGTTCTAGGTGTTTTACAACACCAATACTGCCATGTAAGTAAGAATCTTTTATATCCATGTTATAATAATTTTTTAAGTTTTATTAGTAACTGTATGTCTTCATCAATACTCTAACTTGCGGCAAAAAACAACTCACCAACTTCATTTCCATTAGGTTTAATTTTAGCATACAATCTTGTTACTACACCCGATTTACCACAAGCATGTAACACTATTTCATCATCACAATCAACATTTCCAACATAAATAGAAGCAATTCCAGAAAATACTAATTCGTCAACCATTATTTGTATAACATAAGTTCCAGATTCAAATTCCGGACTTTGTAACGTGATTCCAGAAGCTTTCCATTCTGTTGAAAGTTTCATTTCACAAGATTTCTCCACAATTAACTATTTTAACTAGTTAATTTCCTATGATATATTGTCTAGTTGTGTTTTATCTTTTGATGAAAACAACCCATTATATTCTTGCGTTGCTATGAATTCATCAGAACGAAATGCCTAGTAACCAGAGGAGTCTAAAACAAGCTCTCCTCTAGTTATCGGCATTAAAGTGTCTTCACCCTATTTTAGTATTATTTTATGAACCTCCATAATTCTAACATTAAATTAAGCAAGAAACAGCACTACGTAAATTCTCACTGCCGTATCTATACATCAACTTCTCGTCAGTTGTATTCAAAGAGTTCTCAATTGTTTCAAACGTTGTAGTATAATTAGATATGGTAGATAGTAACAACCCAACATCGACTAATCCGCTTTCATCTTCTGTAAATTGCTAAGATACACTACCTATAGAAACATTTAATTTCCAATCATCATCTATATTTAGATAATCAGAGCTATCATCACCAATAGATAACGCATTCTCGAATTTTATATTGTTATCAGATTTAGTAACTGTAATTCCAGATTCTCCTATAAATTTAATATCAGTTGGATTTTGTAAGCCGACTTCTGCAAATCTTAAAATTGGGTCGTAATTATCATTTACAGAACTTTTTTCTACACTCAAAGAATATTGACTATTCAAACCAAGTATATCAACGGTAGACTCCCCATAAGTAAAGGTTCCTAACTAATACACCCCAGCACCTTCAGTTATTAAAGATGTATAACTAAATGATTTAGCTGAATAGTCGTTAAATCTTATCCAATCAGATGCAGTTAAATAACCACCTTGAATTACCTCGTCAACTTTCGATCCCGCAGCCAACATATCAATTGTTACTGATGATGTAGAATTACCAGATTGTGATAAATTAAATATATTACTAAATGTGAAATTAACGTTTCCAACAGCATTGTCAATATATGTAACACCATTGCGTTTAACGGTTATTGCAGTTATATCGTTTGCTGACGGAATGTACACAACTTTATTACTAGATCCATTATTATAAATAATAATAGTATCACCAGTACTAACTAAAAGTCCGTCACTTGGAACGTTTGTTTGATCAGACTCTATCAAATAACGTGTCGATATACGAAAAGTTCCTATTACTTTATAATAAGTGTTTGGAGTATTTAAAGCCTCCACAACATCCGATTCGTCTGATACAGTTCCTTTAAATACCAAAGCTCCCGTAGCAATTCCTGTTGCATCTTCTATACTCTTCTGTAATTCGTCTACTGCAGCATCAATGTAACTTTTTGGAACAACCGCTGTATCTAAATATACTTGCTATCCTTGACCATTTAATTCACTTGCTATAGAACTAACAACACAAGCATCTAGTTCTTTACTAGATAAAGTTGTTGGAATTTCATCATTTGTTATTGCAGAACGTGTTATTTCGATAACACGTCCTTTAGAATCAACAGCTATGTCTTTAATTCTCGAGGTATCTTCAGAATCGGTAATTTGAATGTCTTTTAAATCAAAAGTAATAACCCCGTTATTATTAGATAAAGATATATTATCAGATTCTTTTAAAACTACATTTAAATTACTAAGAACATTATTCTCTAATGTATAAAACGGTACTTCCGAATCAATCTCCCTATTATTTTCAATACTACGAACTTTAATGATGGTTTTGCTTATTGTGTCTAATTTGCTATAAACATCACTTAGACTCTATCCACCCTAACCTCCTGTTAACATCGCTTTTTCAGCAGCAGTAATCAAACCGGCATGTCCTGGTATAATAGTTCCATCAGCAGCGGTCGTTGGAGCTTGTGCAACAAACAAGTCAGAAAATAAAGCCACTTGCCCCTGTGAATCTAAAACCAACTCTCCTCTTGTTATTGGTAATAGCTTATTTCCGTAAAAATCTTTTACAAATCCTTTATACGTTGTATTAGTAGGCATTTTATATTAATTTTTATATTTCAGAAAATATCTATCCAGTATTTTCAAATCTTAACATGTCTTGATTCATATCATCAAGAATAGTATTTAAATTGGTATTATTATTGAATCCTTGTAAAAATTCTTTAACATCTCCCAAACTTTCTATATATTCAGAACCAGATACGTTTGTTATTTTCTTAATTGTATCGTCTTGTTTATTAATTTTTGAGTCTATTTCTTGAATTCTTACATCCAAACTAACACCATTTCTATCAAACACCGCCTATAAGGTTGTTATTGGTGCAAAAATAACATCACCCTATTTTATCTATTTTATATCTATATTTTTAATATGTTCAGTTGTAGGAGATTGACTGTCTGTTGTTATTAAAGACATAGCAACAATATCTCCCTTATTATACAACCCAAGGGCGTGTCTTGCCGCAGCTTTTTCTTCTTCTGTTTTAAACTCGTTAAAGTAATTCTCCTGATATAGAGGTGTTTTTATTTTTGGAATAATACAGGGGATTTTGTAATGTAAATCATTATTACCACCAAATCCTGTGTTAAACTCATCAACAGAAGATTCTAATATAGGATGTATAACAAGTTTTATTTCTGAATTTTTTAAAAGTTCTGAAACGTCTATAGGCTTGTTATCCTCTTCTACCTATTTTTCTTCACAAGTAATGTTATCAACTATTTCTAATTCAGGTTTCTGAATAACAAGTTCCTGTTCCTTTTGTTTAAAATAATCAAATTCTATTTCAGAACTTTGTAATAAGTCAATAATGGAATCCTTTTTAATTGGGATTTCTCTAGGCTATTCTGAAACCTAGAGATCTCCCTATGAAATAGAATTTAATATACTATTCATTCTAATATTAATTTTTCTGGATAACCAGCTGTATAATCATAATTAAATAAATCTTCTACAGATGTTAAAAGATTGATTTGCTGTTTATGTTTAGCTGTAGTTACATAGCATTTATAAGCGTAAGCTTCTAATTGAAGAATGAACTACTTAACAAATTCAGAAGACAGTTTTAATACTTCTGTACCTAGTACTATTTCGACTGTATCTAAACCACTTTCTGAAACAGTGCGCATACAAGATCTCTATTGCTTATCTAACCAATATTTATTTCCTTTATAAATAAACGAATTTACATTATCAGAACTATCATACAAATCCACCTTTTTAAGTAAAATATCTTTGTATAAGAACTAAAAATTTCCAAGTCTATTTTCTTTATAAATATGGTCTAACTCTTTTAAAGAGTAATCACGAAGTAATTCGTGTTGGTTTAATATACTAGTGGATGAAAAATCACCCCACTAGTATATTTTATTAGATTTACTTATAAACATAATTATTTATTAGTTATAGTTACTCGACAACAAGGAGTCACTGTTCGTGAAATATCTCTTTTACACTTTTCTAAATACTAAGAAGCGTTATTTCCTATGTATGGATATGAACCATACCAACCATAGGTGAGGGGTTGGTTATATCCCTACTAAGTTTCACCGTAAGCGTAATTCTTAGAATCAATACTAGCCTAAGAAGCAATCATATCAGAACTTAAGAAAGCGTTAAAGTCTGTGCTAACAGTACCATTAGAGAAAATTGAATTACCTCGTGTATACTCCACAGATTTCCAATAACTCTTAATGTTGGTATCATTTTCCTTAGTAGTACTTAAAATACGATAGTAAATTAATAACTCTAGCTCTGCTATTGAAGGAATGTACCAATTACCTTTTGAATAGTTTGTTAAGGCAAAGTCTCCTTCCAAATTTAGTGGTTCATAAACAGAAGCCTTCAAATAAATCGGATTAAGTACTTTTGAATAATCAACACCAGTTGGGAAATTTTTAACAATTGACTCATTAAATAATTTACAAACTGTTTCAATATCACTAATAGTATTTAAATTCTACAGTCTATTATTACTATAATAATTTTTACCCACCAATACACTCTTGAAGGTTGAATTGTTATCAATGTACTTATTTAATCGATTAATACCAACTCCAGCAAAATCAGCAGTATAAGTTGCTCCAGAATCTACCAGTGTACTAGAAACCTCATAATTACGATCAATACCATCCATATCGTACTCATAACTATTATTTACACTTACTCCTAAGTACTTATTTGCGTCAGGCTCAGTCATATCAATAGCTAAACCAGCAGCATTTATCATAAAATTATAAATTGCTTCTTGCTCTGTAGAAGTGTTGTTATTCTCAGCCCACGCCTATCTTGATAGGTTGTAACAATAGAAGTCAGCTCCAAACACACCAGAAACACTAGAAGTACCTAAAATACACACATCCCATTCTGAATTAGCAACCCTTTCTTCTACTTGATAGATCATTCCAACTAAAGTTTTATTAGGATTTGGTGCTGTAGAGAATGTTCCGTCTGAATAAGCAAAGTCCCCAATTTTAGGAGCTTTAAATCCTAAATAAATAGATCCTGAAATAGTATCCACTTTTTGACCGTTTACTTTGGTAACAACTATGTTATAAGTAAACGAAGTGTTTGTATTTTCAGTAAGAACTAATTTACCAGTTGAGCGTTCAATACTTGAACCAGCTGGTAATTTACCTACTATACTATAATCAATTGCTAAAGTACCATCTTCCTTAATCATAACATCGTTACCTTCTTGGAAATATAATCCATCGAATGGGTATACTGTAATACCACCCGCAGGAATATTAATAGCAATTTCAGGAGCAATCATACCACGATTTAACTCTGATGATTGGAATGTGAAATGAACTGCGTTAGTAGGACTATCAATCTTTCCAAAGGCCTAAACTAACTTCTTCTTAGTAATGTAACTAATGTTAGCGTCACCACCCCAAGTATAAGTAATTGAACCATCTTGTGCTTCATGTTTGATTCGCTCTTTAATTACAAACTTACCCTTAATCAACTTCTGAATTTTAGAGTTAACTTGAATTTCAGCAAGTTTATTGGCAACATCTTCAGTAATTAATAATCCATCATTTGGAGTATTATTAAATACAAATGAAGTTAAATTACCATAATCAATGTTATTTGTTAAAATTCCGATATAATCAAAGTTAGGATTGAAATTAGAACAATCTAACGAAATTGAAGTAAACTTAGTTCCATCGGGAATATTGAAAATGCTTAAATTAGGAATTACACCTAAACTAATCTATTTAAGATTATTAGGTAAATAAATAGCATTAACACGGTTATTCTCAGGGAATATAATATTTTTAATTCCAAAACATCCTTGTAAATCAATGGTACCCAAACGATGACAATTGCGGAAATCAAGTAAACTATCTGAGAATGTAGTATTTGTAATATGTAAAGTCTCGATGATTGGTAGATACTCACGAACAACAATATCAATTGTATTAACTGCGTAATTAGCTGTACTTCCGTTAATATTTACATATTTAGCACTAGGCAAAGTAGGTAAAGCGTGTGTTTTATCCAATCCTTGTAACACATCAATAGTTTTAATTTTCTGTGCTGAAGCAATATAACTAGGAATAGTAGTATCCACAGTTAAATTAATTGGATATTCCTTATCAGGAGTTGCTAATTGTGAAATAGTAGTAGGAATACCTGGAGCATCTTCAACTGATTTAAACAATTTATCATAGTTAATCGTGATATCTGAATCTTTAGACAAGTTAAATAACTTAGTATATTCATCACCATTACTACGTTTATATGTCAAGATAGGATAAATATAATCAGTGTATTCAACTCTTCCTGAGAAAGTTGCACCTCCTTCATTACCTCCTGAACCTTCTGATGATAATGCCCATTCTTTACCATATAAACCATGCGCTGAGTTTGATTGAGTACCTAAAAGTAGTAATCTATCTTTCATAAATTGATATTCACTCTCAATACAACGACCGTGGCTTAATGATAGAGGATTAATAACGTTATTATTAGCAAAACCACTTAAGGTATTACCAAAACCACGTAACTGACCATTTCTATATAATGTTTGAGGCATTTCATAGTAAATCTCTGCGTGGTGGTTATAAAGAATTTCAGGATATTCTAACTAAGTCTTAAAGAAATAATCATATAATAAAGTTGTCTTATCTTTAATAGTAGTAGCATTACCAACTAAGTAACGGATAATTGAACCCATCATTGAGTTAATTTCTTTATAATAACAAACGTCAAATGGATAGAAGAATGAACTGTGGTGATCTCCCCAAAGTTTTTCAGTATCTTTATTAAACGCGGGTTCTAACAAGTAGTAAGGTTTAACCTGTTGACCGTTGTTGTCAGTTGCAAAGATGGTATCCATATCATCCTGCATCATACGAATTTTATAATCACCTTTCTCAGTTTGTTTCCAGAATAAATCTTCAACCTCTAAATCAGCAGCAGGTAAAGTATTTCCTGTAGGAGTTACAATATCACCATCAATAGATACTTCTATAAAATCATCACCATCAATATAACCTTTCTTTTTCTTATGAATACCTTCAGCAATTTTTACCAAATCCACCTCAACACCATCAACCATTGCTTTATTAGTATATATTTTACCAATAATTTGGAAGTAAGTGTTTTTAGCTCGGTTGTCAGTTCCTGATACAAGACGTATAAATGCTTGATGATAGATAATATCTTCTTTATCACAATATTTTTCTACACCCGCTCTGAACATATCTCTAAATGCTGGATAAATATAAAGAGCTACATCATCAGTATCACTAATAGTCTTTCCTACCCACTTACCCTTGTCCATTACATTTGTATTTTCAGAGTATTCAGCGAATAAATCGGTTGTAGTAATATTTGAGAAAATAGATTTCAAATTGAATTTCTCCCATTTTGAACCATCGTGATGTAAACCAGCAGGAACCCATTTATCAATACGAGAATCCCAACGATATGTATCAAATGTTGTAGCAAAATCAACTTCTACAATTTCACCAGCAGCATTTTTATCATATAATTTAACAGTTTGACGAGTCATGTAAACACGATGATCATCAACACCATATTTATTAAACAATTCAAAACGAGTTGGATCAGGATCAGGATTTTGTTTTAAGTTAGTAAAGTCATAAGTATAACAATTGTTATAGAAAGCAACAAAATGTTCAAGTGATGAGCCTTTTGCTTTTACCTCATCAGTAAATTCCCATAAATCATTATCCTCGTCTAGTTCTGTCAAACCGTAGTCAATATCCCAAGGATCTGTACCATTAGCGTCAAACTTAATAGTTTCACCCTCAATCAACAATCCCGCTGTAGGATCGTATTTACTACTTGTAGGATCAGTAACAGATTTAGATTGTTGAACTATATATTTAGGATCATTTTTATGTCCGTCATAAGTAACATTAGGTGTCCAAGTTTGGAAAGCGGCCCAAGGTTGCTTGAAGTTAGCACCTGTAGAACCATTATCAGCACCCTCTACTAATAAATACTCAAGAGTATCATCACCATATCCGAAAGTAGGATCATCTGCTTTACCGGAACCCCAAGTTTGGAATCCAAAATATTTAACATCTTGATCCTGAGGTACTACAATACCATTGATAGTTTCAGTTGTATAAAGATCGTTAATAGTAATTGTATTAATATCCTGACCTGGTTTTAAATTATAGTAGAAGTAAACAAAAGCCTCTTCAAGACATGCCTTCTTACCTCCTGTATAAAGTTTTTCAGTATAGGTACTTGGGAAAGCACTTTGTTTATAGGCTTTATCAAATAACTTAACAGAACCTAACTTATGTGATTGCATTGAAGAAGCGTAGTTAACTTTACCTACGAATTTCTTTGCTTTAACTTGTTCATCATCAGTAGGCAATGCATATGTTTTAGAAGTTTTTGTGTTACCTGCTGCAAGGTCAGCTTCGCTTATAAATTTACCGCTACCATATTGGACATTATGGATTAAGTATTTCTTAGCTGATGATCCCTGTGCTTTATATTTACCTTCTGTAAAACGTCCATTAGCATGAGCATACTTTTCATCTTTATAATGAACAAGTAAGGTAGCTTGAGCTTTCTCGTTAGGGTCGTTTGGATCTACTCCATCACCATTAGTCTTTCTATTTCCAAAATAAAGTGGTTTGTCTGTTGGAGGAAGAACTACAACCATGACGTTATTATTCTACATTGTTTTGTAAAAACTTACACGACCGTCTGCTCCTAAAATATTATTTCTATCATAAATTTCTTTCTTCTCTAAAGAAGTTTGTCGTGATGAAATAAAGTTCTTTTGTATTTCGTTATAATTAAACGCCCAGTTATATGTTCTAAAAATATACAGATTTAAGTCACTTGATATTGGATTAATTTGGAATTTAAAACCATCATCAGTAGCCAAATCAGTTGTTTTAAGTTCAATCTCACGGTTAATAGTTCCGTTTACATATACTTTAAGAATTGGGTAAGTATCGTTAAAAGTTGAGAATTTAGTACCTCCCTCATCAAACAATTGGTCGTAAATGTTATTATAAGTAGCAGGTTTATAAGCAGGATCAAAGACAAACATTAAATGAGTCATTTCATCTTTCTCAAAGTCAGCGCGACTGTTAATTAAGATTTCCTCATTAGCACTTTGTACTCTAGCATAACCAGGTCCAAATAATAAATTACCAATACTCATTACAGGATCATCTCCATTACAATTGTAATTCTTTAACATTGTTTCAATTGTAAATCCACGACCGCTTGAAAGTAATGAACTAAAATTCTTTGGAGTTTCAAATAGGTTTCTACCTTGACCAGAAATCTTATAAGCAATTAAATTCTCATCAATTGTCCAACCATCAGATGCTTCGATGTTAGAACTAATTCCTGTAAATAAAGTTGTAGATTGTCCTTTAATTTGACTAAAATCTTCGATTGCACCTGTTACGTGGTTAAATGCATTGTTAACATTGTAAGGATTTTCTTTAATATCTATAGTAAAGACTTTCTTACCACTTAAATAACCATTAACAACATTAAGCGCATAAAGATTATAATTAACATCATTAATAATTAATGAAAATGCTACTGCCTTTGTTGCATTATTTACATTCTCTAATTCAATGTAGGAATAGTAATCTGAAACAGTTGGACTATCATTAGAATCAGTAGATAACGAAGTTCTGTTAAATTCTGGCCATGTAGACATATCATCTTGAAAAACTCCAGGGTCATCAGCAAGATATGATACGATTTCAACATCACCACCCAAACCTGGTACACTAATAATTTGGAATAGTTTTACATTTTCACAGTTATTAATAACAGATGGAATACCACCAATAATAGCAAGCATGTTTGTTTTATTAGTCTCGTCGTGACTAACTACGTTTGCTTGAATCCAATTTGAATAAAACGTTCCATCAGTATTACTTACGCGAGCAAGTAACTGATGACCACCAATAGCTAAAGTTAATTCGGCGCGAGTGTTACTTGTCACTGGAGTACGCTTTAATTCAATTGAATTTAAATTGTCTGTTCCAAGTGGAACATCATAGTACTCTAAATTCATATTAGCAGCACTATTTAAACCTTTAATATCAAATATAACAGTCTTATCAGCAACATGAGTTGAAGATGTACTTAATTCAATTTTATGAATTGTAATTTTACCAGGGAAGTCTACAGTACTTGTTTTGCTGTTTGCCGTTACAGTAGCTTTTAAAGTCGCTCCTTGTCGGTTAGTTTGAAATAAAGGAGTAATATCTATAAATTGTAATGAATCATCTTCTCGTTTATTAGGACTAATATTGTCAACAATTAACTGGTCTGTAGTACCTTCAATATAAAATGTAATACTAACCTTACTAGACAAATCATAGAAATTACCAGTAGACTCATAGAAAGTCTTTACGTTAATACCTGCTCTAAAAATTAAAGACTCAGTATAGTTAACTTCTACATCACCTTCTTTAGTATTACCATTAACTACTATCTATGGGAATTGTAGTTCAGTAGTATAGTTAGGCGGTACAACAGTGACATTTCCTTGTGCAATAGGATCTCCTTCTGGATTATAGATTGTTAAGACACTGTTCTCATAAGTAATGTTGTTGCCTAATGGATTTTTTAGTCGTCTACTGATAAAATCCTCAACTTCCATACCCGTCTTTCCTTCCCAAGAAACATCCAATCCAGTTATTGTATTTATTTGTTCATAGCCTTCGTGAATTGCCATTGTTTAAATAAATTAATTGTTTTTCCATAAATCATCTCCTAACCAGAGTTTATCTCCTAACCACGTACCGCTTCCAAAACAACTTTTAATAGCATTATAAACAGTACGCCATACTAGTTTAGTACCCTGATAGATAGCTCCAATGTTCTTTTGAACAGACTTGCCAGTTTTAGAATCTGTTATAGATTTTTGGACCTGTAGTATTAATTTTCCACCTTTAAATATCATACTTTTAAATTGTGTTTAAAATTAATAGATCATTTAATAATACTCTTTAAATTCCAAAATTCAAAGAGTTCTATCTTATTTTTTAAAACTCTCCAAAAAACGTAGTTCTCAGGGTATTATGTTGTCTATTAACATTCCTATAATTTTATGAGAATTCATAAAGAGTACTTTAATTCATACATCTTTACAAGATTCCCATAAAATTTGGAATTATAATAGTTTAAGCTTCTTCTTCAGGCTCTCCTTCAGGATTAATAGGATCTTCTTCAGGAGTTACTTCAGGATCTGTAGGTTCTACTTCAGGATCTTCTTCTGGGTTATCACTTGGTGTTTCTAAAGCCGCAACACGCTCTAGTAAAGAGTTGATTTGCTCTTGTAAAGCTGTAATAGCAGAAGTTTCTGCTTTATTAGCTACAGCACCTTGTAGAGTACTTACTGCTGTGTCTAATTCTGATACTTTGGTGCTAACAGGAGTAAATACGTCTGTAGTAACCTTTTTATTTAAATCAGCTTGAGCTTTTCCAAGATCTTCAACAGCTTTAGCTATATCTGCAGTGTTTTTATCAACTTGTGTATTTAAAGCATCAATACCTTGAGCTTCATCATTTACTAAAGCCTCTAAAGTAGCAATTTTATTTGAGTTAGTCATAATTGAAATACTCAAATTACCCAAACTATTATTAGCATTAGTAGCGGAAGTCGTAGCTTCTCCAACTTTAATAGTTAAAGCATCTAACTCTGTTCTGTACCCAGCATCAACACCCTGCAAAGCTGTAATTGCCGCACTACTAGTAGCAATGTCTTCGGCATTTTTATTAATTCTAGTATCGAAAGCTTCAGTAGCAGCAACCCTTGTTGTTAAAGCTGTAAGATCTTCATTTACAGATGTAACACTTTCTGAGAGAGCTTGTTCTTTTGCAGATACATTAGCAATAGTTTCATAGGTTGCTGCAATATCGTTACCAGAACCATCGTAAAGTGCTGCAACTTCGCGCACTTCACCATTCACACTTAATTTTGTAAATATACTCATATTAAATTACTGTTATTAGGTCTGATTGAATATAAATAGTATCTTCGCTGATATAACAACGTTTAGGGTCTCCGGATATATTAATAGAGTCAACCACATTAACAATCTAAAGAGGTTCTAATCTTGCTAAACGATGATTTAAATCAGCAACTAAATTTGACATTTGTACATATTCTTGCTGGAATGTATTCCAAGTTTCAATAGGCAAGAAAATAACTTCTAAGGTACTTTCAATGTCTTCTGCTGTTCCTCCTTTAAATAGAGTGTTAATTTGTTGCTGTAGTCTGGCGGAAGTTCTATCCAAATCATTTTTAGTAACGTAAATGTTATCACCATCAAAAGTGTAGTAATAAACATCATCTTTTATATCTGACTCAGGTAGATTATCATATTCTTCCTATGTTAAAATTTGTATTTCAGGAATATCATCTAAATTAGCAACTTCTACAGCATTATATTGCAAACGTTTATCAGTTCCTTCTAGTTTTTTACCACCTAAAGATACTGCGTCTGTGACTACTTCTTTTGTTGAAACTTGTTCAGATAATTGCTGTTGAAATTCTTCTTTATCAGAATTGTAGTCATCTTCTTTAACAAAGATAAAATCATTTTCTGAATCCTGAATATATTCTTTAGTTACATAATTAGTAAGACTATCTTTAACTTCATTAATATTTCGTTCAGCATCCACTAAACGACCTTGTTCAATTCCTTCATAAGAAATTAAAACTTCATTAATACGCTCTTTAAGTTTACTATCTTCAAGATGTAACTCTTCAACACTTTGATTTAAAGATTCTAATGAAGGACTAGTACCATCACCTTTAATAGACTTAATTTCAGCCATTAGCAAAGAGACACTTTGACTACTAGCTTTTTTACTTAACTTGTTTTCTATATCTACACCCCAAGATGCAGACATATATTCTTGTGATAAAGTTTTTAAAGAATTAGTCCAATCTTCCCAAGCTTTTTGAAATTCTACATCAGTAAGATACTCTTCACGTTTGGGTTCTTGAGTTAAAGTGATTTCTTCCTCGTATACATAGTAAAATACGTTAGGATTAATTTCCTCTAAATTTTCGTATTCTTCTTTTGTTAAAGCAACCGTAACTAAGTCTTCAGGACATTTCCAGTTATTCGGATTCTTAATGTAATCCTGATCAAATACAACACCCTCATCAGGCTTACGTAATACATAAAGGGCACTTAAAGAGTTTACAATAACGCCCATACCAGGATAACACACTTTAACAGGTAAAGCGTATAAATCATCTAAATTCTCACGAACAAAACGAATATCAAGAGGAATCGCAGAATCTACTTCAAAAGAATCTGTAATAATGATGTTTGCGTCATCATTATTTTTACTTATTTTATTAACATATAATGTATCAACATGACCATCTTCTCCAGTCTTTACTGTGTTTGCTAATTCTTCTCTGATATCATTTAATTGATCAGCAGTAGAATCAACGAAAGAGTCAAAATCGCCTTGATCAACAAACTCAAATTTATCACCACCCAAATCCTCTTTTGTTACAAAATCATCCAAACTTTCTTTAATACCTGCAACTTCTGTTTCTAAAGCTTCTACTTTTACAGAAGTTTCAGTCACTTTAGGAGATAAATCAGGAACATATAAACCAGGAGTTTCTCCTTCGGCAACACCCGTGTCATCTAATAATTGAATAGCGTTACCTTCTTTACTTGAAACTTGAATGAGATTTGTAATATTATTTACACTTTCTGTAATGGTTGTTAAATCTTCTTGAAGTTTCTCTATATTAACATCAACTGTATTAGTTATATAATCTTTAAGATCATCTAAGTCTGATACAGTTTTTTGAGTTAAAGTTTCAAGTTCCGTTAAACGATTATTCTGTTCTTCTTCACCCGCTTCTTCTCCTCCAATAAAGGTCTCCAAGTGTTTAATACCATCAATAATAGATTTCTGAAAACCATCAATTTCAGAAACGTATTTTGTTCTAGAATCTAACTCTTGCATTAAGGCTTCACTTCTACCAATGTCACCTTTAATGTATTCCCATTCTAAAGATAGACTAGTTGCAATGCCTAAATTAGACAAAACTTTTTGTTTATCCAGTTTAGTCCTAAACTCTCCTAAAAAATTATCTTTTAAAAGAGGTGCTGGTTGACTAGCAATATGCTGTTTTTTTCCGCAATCTACTAAATTAGCATTTTTAACGGATGTGTATGTATGGTTGAGCATAATTTAATAAATATTGGGTTATAAGTTTTTTATTATCTAAATGTTCATAAGAATTAATAAAACACATCATATTTAAAATATGATCATATTCACGCTAGTAACCTTTTTGTAGGAATCTAATATATTCCATAAATTCTGAGATACACTCTATTTTAAGAGCATCCACATCCTGTACTTGGTCCTGCATGTAATTCTTGATTTTTACAGAAGCCTCCACAGTAATCAGTCATTTCTAATACACGTTGTGCTTCCATATATTGTTTAAAACTTATCTAATAATCGATTGTGTTTAAAGTCATCCATAAAAAATCTCTAGCATAAGTAAGATCTTTAATATCTTCTGGAGTACACTTATAATCACAGCTTTTTGTTAATTTCTAAAATAATTTTCTACAATAATTAATATAACATAGCTGTAAAAATCCTGTATAAAACACATCAATTATACATTTTTCTATAGTCGTTCCTTCGTGATTTCTTTCAATGATTTCTTTAACAGTACATTCAACAAATCCTTCCTCTGTGTGTTTATATAATTTATTATCAACACCAATAACATAGACAGCTTCAAAAGCTTTTCTATAATCTTCGTCTTGTTTTAAATAAGTGTTATTAAACCAATCCATAGTAGGTAATACAATATGATTTACATTGTAATATCCATCTCTTCTTACATTAAAATCAGTTTTTTCTAAATCATATAAATATTCTCCAGGATTCATTGGATCTTCTACTAACTAATCATGATCGTGCAATAAAACATCTACTAGTGTAATTTTTCCCGAAGTAATTTTCATGATTACATTCAGGGTCTTACATTCACTGTATTTGTAACGACCATATTCTTGAATTATCTAATTTTCTGGAAAGTATTGATCATATTCCTAAGAATAATCTTCTATAGTTATATTTCCATTCAAACCTGTGTGTATATCAATATCAAATTCCATTATTTCATTCTTATTTGATCGTTAAACGGATTACCATCACGAAGTTGTGCAATTTCAATATCTACTTTCTTTTCTTCAATATCCAACTGACGTTCTCTATAAGCTTTATCAGTTTGAGCCTTAAACCAATCAACTTTATATTCAAGGTTCATTTTATCAGTTTCAAGTTTCAATCTTTGTTCATCAAGTTTTTTGATTTCTTGTTGTGCTTTTTGTAACTCCTACTGCAGTTGCTGTGCTTGTTGAGTAGTCTCTTCTAGTTTCTATTGAAGCTATTGTAATTGGTTATTTTCCTCTTTTTGAATTTTTAAAGCTTTTTTAACTTTATATTTCATTTCAGACAAACTTTTTGAAGTCATCACCTCAAAAAGAATATCAGGAGGAAGCTAACCTGATTTAATAAATTCAGGTACTAGTGCCTAGATTTGTTGCATATCTTGCATAATCTAAGTACTGCTGATGACATGTATATCGTAATCAGTAAAAGTAAAATCTTCAGGCAATGCTGTAAATATTTTCTACTGTTGATCTCCTAGAACCAATATACCTGTTAATCCTTTTTTCCATGTTCGTTTAGCTTGATTTAAACAATCACTAATAATTTCACAAGATACTAAATCCATTTGTTGAAAAATTGGTTTAGTAATAATAAACGAATTATTAACTCCTTGTTGTATATTAGTAACAGCATCTTTTTGCTAAATTCCATTTAAACGTTCTCTAAATACACCTGTAATAGAAGATGTAGTTGCTTCAACAGAATCAATGGCTAACTAAATAGCTTGAATTGCTTGTGCTGGTAATGTATCATCATATCCTGATACTAAAGTATTGAATTGTCCAAAACCCTAGTCATTTCTTCCGTCTTGGGTAGAGTCAATCATCATAGTACCAGCTTTACGATATGCCATCCATTTTTTAACTCTCTCAGGCCAGTTAACTCCTAAATTAGCAGGAATCAAAGAGAAGTCCATAATCTATCCTTTAACACCACTGTTAGCTATAAGAACATCTCTATAATAAATAAGTAAATCATACTTATCTTGTAAATCAGCACACGCCAACATTAATGAGTAAGGCTTAGAAGTTCTATTTGTAAAATAAACTCCATTTACAGATAAAGATGCATATTCTGGATTATCCTTGCTTCTAATCACAGTTTCATCTTTTCCATTTATAATGTATACATCACTTCCAATTCTAACACTGGTGTATCTCTACATGATAAATTTTGAATCTGTTTCTAACCATTCTACTTCATATACCGGTATTAACTTTTGCATCCCATTTTCATCTACAGGATGTCCTGGAGAATTTGAATGCATAGGTTGTACAGTACTAGCATATGTATATCCGTATATAGTTCCCTCACCAAAATCATCAGACCAAGTTTCTTTAATATGTTTTATATCATTTTTAGTAAGATCCTTGCCATAACGATTAAGAATTTGTTGTCTACTTAACCATCTTCTTACTACTACTTTATAAGAATCTTTGATATAAGGTGATTCTGGATTTCTATCAATAAATGTATTTAGAGGATCAAGAACTTCTATCTAGATATTAGTACCACCACTACTTTCTTTTACTTTAAAAAATGTATAGCCAGTTATTAACAAATCAAGTAAAAGTTGTCTTAGTTTTGTTATCACATCTGTTTGTCTAGACTACATAACATACTAAATAACGTTTTGAGCGGCTATTTCAAATTTAGATACAAAGCCTTGATCTATATCTTCTTTTATTTTATCAATTTGTTGTTTTATAGCTTTATCTGTAGTATCTTTACCATCGATAAACTATAATAGAGTTGTGTTAAGGTGATCTTTTAGAAATTTTGTAACACCTTGCGCAATTGCTAAAGATTTTTCTCTAGTAATAGCACTTATGGTTTCTGTATCTTTACAACTAACTTTAGGTAAGATAGGAGTTCCCAAATATTCTCCAATTAAAGCATCTATATGTTTTTTAACCATCGGAGTTAATTTAACCGATGTGGGACTACCTATTCCAAAGTTTTCCTCCAGATACTTAAACTATTCTTCGTCTCTTTCTCCTGAGTAATAGTTATAAGCCTTTTGAAATTCAACTTTTTCACGGACTAATTCTGATATAATTTCATCCGTTCTTTTTATCATCTTTTCACTCATCTTTCAAATTTAGCTAAGGGACGATTGGAATCTGGAATTAAGGTTGTTTCATAGTATTTTGCAAATATGAAAGCTTTATTTCTTAATTCTTGTTTCATATATTGTAGGAATTCTTCATCGGGTAGAGTAGCACTAATATATACAGGGCGATATTGTATTACTTCAAACCCAACCGAATAACCTTCAGGTTCTAAATCTTTAATAATAATCTTACCAATAAATTCCCTATTGTGCTAAGATCTGATGATGTCTCGGATCGCTGCTGTCAATTCTTCGTGGGTCATAAGCATTTCTATTATCGCGCATTATTAATTCTTTATCTGTTTTAGGAATTACTCCCCATCGTTTATATCCTTTTTCATCTGTGT
>JAEIGA010000301.1_pt1 | contig 71912 bp, 63 predicted proteins | sample 9270691 | NCBI WGS metagenome assembly JAEIGA01 (sample SAMN17057246, study PRJNA624740) | gut metagenome | biome: biome; isolation source: fecal sample | host: Bos grunniens | place: China: Xizang | collected 2019 | reverse complement strand
GTCAGGGTCGTCTCCACATCCTCGATAAGCTCGTTGAGACTATTGCAGAGCCACGTGAGGACTACAAGCCATTCGTTCCACGTATCGTACAGATCACTATTCCTCAGGAGTTCATCGGTGCAGTTATCGGTCCTGGTGGTAAGGTTATCCAGGAGATTCAGAAGACTACTGGTACAACAATCACAATCACTGAGGTTGATGAGAAGGGTATCGTCGATATCTTCGGCCAGAACAAGGAGGCTTTGGATGCTGCCTTGGCTCGTGTTAAGGGCATTGTTGCAGTTCCTGAGATTGGCGAGACATACAACGGTAAGATCCGCTCTATCGTAGACTTCGGTGCTTTCGTTGAGATTCTCCCAGGCAAGGATGCTTTGCTCCACATCTCTGAGATCGACTACAAGCGTTTCGAGACTATGGAGGAGACAGGCCTCAAGGAGGGCGATATGATCGATGTTAAGCTCATTGCTAAGGATCAGAAGACTGGCAAGCTCAAGCTCTCACGCAAGGCGTTGTTGCCAAAGCCTGAGGGTTGGGTTGAGCGTGAGCCACGCGAGCGTAAGCCACGTGAGGGTCACGATGGCGAGAAGCGTGAGCAGCGTGGTCCACGTCGTGAGCGTCGCTAAAAGTTAGTGCCTCTGCACCATATATATAATAAGTATGTGGTGCAGGGCGTTAATATAGAGAGCATTTTGGTGCTCAAACATAAGAAGCAAACAGAAAACTATAAACAACATTTTAAAACATTTTGACGTCTATGAAGAATCTTTTCAAGATGAGCTTCGTGCTCGCTTCGGCAGTTTTGGTCCTTTCAGGCTGTAACTGTTTCTCGAAGATGGCCAAGAATCAGGATGATGTTCAGCTTATCTGCACACCTGAGGTTTTGGTTCTCAACAATGGCAAGGTTGACGCCGACATTAAGGTAACTTTCCCAGAGAAGTACTACAACAAGAAGGCTGTCCTCAAGGTTACTCCAGTAATCGTATTCGAGGGTGGTGAGGTAGCTGGTACTACTCAGTATTTCCAGGGTACTAAGGTTGATGACAACTACACTGTTATCGACCAGAAGATGGGTGGTGAGTACACTATGCACGTATCATTCCCATATGACGAGCGTATGGCTTGCAGCGAGCTCCAGCTTCGTGCTGAGATCAAGTGTCCTTCTGGCAAGTGCAAGGAGTTCACATTGGTAAACCTCAACAACGGTGCTATCCCTACTAAGGAGGAGGCTGCTGTTTTGGCTGCTGGTGGTGCTGAGGCTGAGGCTTTGAAGCGTCAGTTTGGTCTCACTATCGCTCAGGGTATCAATACTTTGCAGAACGATATCGACTATGCTGCTGCAATGCAGAATATGGCTTCTGGCTACCAGAACGTTATCACTGTTGAGACTAAGGCAAGCTATATGTATGCTATCAACTCTTCAAAGTTGAACAAGAAGGCTACTGAGAGCGATGAGCTCACAGCATTCCAGCAGAATGCAATGGAGCAGAAGGATAACGACCGTATCAAGCAGAACATCTACGTTAAGGGTTACGCTTCACCAGATGGTCCTGAGAAGTTCAACGATAAGCTCTCTGCTGCTCGTAGCGAGTCAGGTAAGAAGGCTGCTGAGAAGTTGCTTGCTGAGGTAGGCATCGAGCTCGACGCTGCATCATACGGTGAGGACTGGGACGGCTTTGCTGAGCTCGTTGCTGCTTCAGATATGGAGGACAAGGAGGTTATCCTCTCTGTATTGCGTAGCTACGACTCATCAACAGACCGTGAGCTCCAGATCAAGAATATGGCTCAGGTTTACGACACTTTGAAGAACGACATTCTCCCACAGCTCCGTCGTGCACAGCTTATCAATAGCTCAGACATCACAGGTAAGACTGACGATGAGATGGCTGCTTTGGTTCGTGCTGGCAAGTTCAACGAGCTCGATGAGAAGGAGTTGCTCCACATCGCTTCAACTGGCAAGCTCACATCAGCTGAGACTATCGCTGCGTTGGAGGCTGCTGCTAAGGAGTACAAGTCTGCTGCTGCTTACAATAACCTCGGTGTAGCTTATGCTGCTGCTGGTGAGGGTAAGAAGGCTGCTGAGGCATTCGAGAAGGCTATGGCTGCTGGTGGCAAGACTTCACAGCTCAACAACAACCTCGCTCTTGTTAACCTTATGAACGGTAACACTGAGGCTGCTAAGGCTTACGTAAGCTCTGCTTCATCTGAGACTAAGGCTTTGGCTGCTGCTGCTGAGGGTAACTACGCTCAGGCTCAGTCACAGCTCGATGGCTACAACGCTGCTATCGCTGCAACAATGAACGCTGACTACACAGCTGCTAAGCAGGCTATCGCTAACGATAAGAGTGCTGCTGCTGACTACCTCCGTGCTATTATCGCTGCTAAGCAGGGTGATTTCACTGTAGCTACTGCAGAGCTCAAGTCTGCAATTGCTAAGGAGTCAGCTTACGCTGAGCGTTGCAAGAAGGATGTTAACCTTCGCAAGTACATTGGCAACGAGATCCAGTTGTAATTTGCAATTATAAGGCAGACATCTTCTGCCGCTAACAATGAATGCCGTCAATGGGACGTACGCCGAGTACTACCATCGACGGCATTTTTGCTTGATAAGAGTTGATAATTATAGTAATATATAGTCGTAGCAAAGAATTGCATCTAAATTTCTGCGATTTTGCATTTAAATAGATTTTTTTTGATTATATTCGCACCGTTAAATTGTGTCTATGGCAATTCGTTACTGGCTGTCACGACGTGTGGGGGCCTTTCGAACGATTGTTTGTGACACCAAGAGCACGAAACAAACTTTTTATTATTTTAATATTAACTAACAATCAATTATGAAAAAGTTTTTTTCAATGATGATGATTGCTGCAGCTGCTCTCTCATTCGCAGCTTGTAGCGAGACTCCAGAGGATCCAGGCACTGGTGGTGGCAATGGAGGTGGTAATGGTACAAAGCTTGAGACTCCAGCTCCTGAGGCTACTAACGTAGCTGAGACAGAGTTCACTATTGCTTGGGCTGCTATTACAGGTGCTGATTCTTACACTGTAAACCTTAAGGGTAAGAACTACACTACAGCTGAGACATCTTACACGTTCAAGGATCTCAACGCTGGCGAGTACACTGTACGTGTAAAGGCTACTGGTGAGGGTTACAAGGATTCTGACTTCGGTACAGTGACTGTTACTTTGACTGGTGCTACTTCTGTTAGCTGGTTTGAGTCTTCAGTTAAGCCTGCTGAGTTGAACGAGGAGGAGGGCTACGGTCCATACAACGCTGTTGAGTTCACTTGGAAGGGTACTGGCGTTGCATCACTCGCTTACGGTTTCTGGTATTCTGATGCTTTGATTGGTGTTTCAGATACTAACATCCAGGCTGAACTTGATTTGGTAGATGCTGATACTATTGCTGCAATTAACTCTGCTGAGGGTCTTACAAGCATTTTGGGTCCTATTCCTGGTGGTTCAAACTACACAATGGTTCTTCTTGTAACTAACGAGTCTGGTGTTGAGTTCTACTCTAAGGAGGAGGTTGCTACTGAGGAAGCTCAGGCAAGTGCAGAGGCTCAGGCTTGGTTGGGTACTTGGACTGTTAACTCTACTAAGGAGTATCATATCAGTGTTGATGAGCAGGGTAATCCTGTAACTTCAACTGTGGATAATAATAATACTTTCAATGTAACTATCACTGCAAGTGTAAGCGATCCTAACCAGGTTATTGTTGACGGTTGGAGCGTTCTTGGCGAGGGTAATGGCTTCTACACTATTGGTGAGGTTGATGGCGATACACTCTACATCTTGAACGGTACTAACCTCGGCATGAGCGAGGATGGTTCATACGCCTACTACTGGGTTGGTTGGTATAACGATGCTATTGGTCTGTCAACTATGGCTTATCCATCTAACGTAGTAACTTTGAATGGTGATACTGCAACATCAACTAATAAGTTCGATCTCTATGACCAGAATAACAACCCTGTTGCAATTGAGTGCTACGCTTCTGACGTATTCGCTTTGGATCAGAATGGTTATATCAACTTCGTTGGTATTAAAGAGTTCCCAGCAGTATACCGTACTGGTGATATGACTTGGGCAAAGTCTGCTCCTTCTGCTCAGTCTTTCTCAATGCAGGCTAAGAAGAACCTCCCAGTTCTTCCAACTTCATTGGTTGTAAAGTAATCATAGGCTAATAGCTTTTGATATAGCTTTGGGTTGCCTGGCCATTTGGTCAGGCAACACTCTTTTTATAAAATGCCTCTCTCTGGTGCGAAAAATGGTGGTATGTGTTGCGTGTTTGTAAAAAAAAGTATATATTTGTGATTGCAAAAATATAGGTGACTATGGACTACGCAAAGGAATTAGAGAGATACTCAGCTGCACATAGCGAGACTCAGGTGGCAAAAGAGGTGGCTAAAATCAAGGTGGCTGCTAATCGCAACGACAACGCAGATGTCTACAAATTCTGCTACTCAGCAATCGATCTCACTACACTCTCGTGCACTGACTCGCACGAGTCAGTACGCGAGTTTGCTCGTAAGGCAGTCGACTTCTACAATGTCTATCCCGATATCCCTAATGTCGCTTCGATATGTGTCTATCCACCATTTGTCGAGACCGTAGGCCTCGAGATTGATGGCACGCCTATGCGTATCACCAGCGTTGCGGGTGCTTTTCCAGCATCGCAGAGTTTCATCGAGGTCAAAGCCCTCGAGGTGGCTATGGCCATCGAGAATGGTGCTGACGAGATCGACATCGTGCTTAACCCTGGTATGGTTATGTCGGGTCATATCGACGAGGCAGCAAGCGAGGTGGAGCTTTTGCGTGAGGAGGCTCGCGATGTTGTCCTCAAGGTCATCATCGAGTCGGGTGCTCTCAAATCGCCAGAGTTGATTCGTCGTGCGTCGCTCATCTCAATGTTTGCTGGTGCCGACTTCATCAAGACCTCTACAGGTAAGATTGATATCGCCGCAACACCCGAGGCAGCATTTATTATGTGTAATGCCATCAAGGATTACTACAACGAGACTGGCCGCAAGGTGGGCTTCAAGGCTGCAGGTGGTGTTAAGACTCCTGAGGATGCTGCGTTGTATTATACCATTGTCGAGGAGGTGCTCGGCAAGGAGTGGCTCACTACAGATTTGTTCCGCATTGGTGCTTCATCGGCGGCAAACAACCTTATCTCGGCAATCTTGGATAAGCAGACTAAGTATTTTTAGTATACGGATAAATAGAGTTAGCGACTGTTCGGTTCTATGCCGAACAGTCGCTTTTTTTGTCATTATCGAGAAAAAATGTTAAAAATATTTTGCAATAACGAAACTTTTGCTATATCTTTGTGATATCATAATGATATCATATTTATAAACCTATAAAAACCTATTACTATGAAAAACTACACTTATTCAGGTTGGAAGCTCAATGGCTTTTTTGCTCTCCTTGTTCAGCTTGCTATCGCAGCTGGTGCCGGCTACTTGATCTACTACGCATCAACTTTGGAGCAGGGATTCGCTCTGCCAGTTGTTGGTGCAATTATTCTTGTTGTTGTTTTCTTTGTGATGTTGGCGGGTTATATTATGCTCGAGCCTAACGAGTCACGCGTGTTGCTATTCTTTGGTAACTATCGTGGTACGTTCTACGACACAGGATTCTGGTGGATCAACCCATTTATGTCGGCTAAGAAGCTCTCGATGCGTGCTCGTAACCTCAATGTAGACCCTATCAAGGTTAATGATAAGGCGGGTAACCCAATCCTCATCGGATTGGTTGTCGTATGGAAGATTAAGAACGATGGTGCTTACAATGCTGTATTCGAGATTGATGCTCCAGTGGAGATTGGTGCTTCTGGTCTTAATACTCGTATGAATGTCCTCGAGAACTTCGTGGCTGTGCAGTCTGATTCGGCTTTGCGTCAGGTGGCAGGTATGTATGCCTACGACGAGAACACTAATAGCCAGGCCGACGAGGTGACTCTTCGCTCGGGTGGTGATGAGATTAACGACCGTCTTACTGATGAGCTTAACGACCGCCTCTCGATTGCAGGTATCGAGGTTATCGAGGCTCGTTTGAACTATTTGGCTTACGCTCCAGAGATTGCGGCAGCTATGTTGCGTCGCCAGCAGGCTGATGCTATCATCTCGGCACGCGAGAAGATTGTAGAGGGTGCTGTGTCGATGGTTAAGATTGCCCTTGAGCGTCTCTCTACCGAGGAGGTTGTCGAGCTCGACGAGGAGCGTAAGGCAGCTATGGTTAGTAACCTGCTTGTCGTGCTCTGTGCAGACGAGGCTGCTCAGCCTGTGGTCAACACTGGTACCTTGCATAACTAATTTTGCTTATGGCTACGAAGGAGTCAAATACACGCAGCTTTATGCTTCGCATTGACGCCGAGACTATGGATGCCCTCGAGAAGTGGGCCGCCGATGAGTTTCGCTCAGTCAATGGACAGCTGCAATGGATCATTGCCGAGGCCTTGCGTCGTGGTGGGCGCAAGCCTCGTGCAAAAACTAAAAAAGAGCTAAGCAATGAGTAGAAAATTCAATTTCTTCCGTATTCGATACAGTGGTATCGAGAGTATGGCCTCTCGCCGTCTGGGTAAGTCGCCTGACGAGGGACGACTCAAGATTGGTGATGTCTTCGTCTTCTTGGGTAGCACAATGCTTCTGACCTGCTATATTCCCTCTTCTGTGAAATATAACGTAGAGCTTAATGTGGGTGTTGCACTCTTGCTCCTGCTTGTCGGAGGCTTCCTTAATTTCCGTCGCCTTGCTCCTCGTCCCTGTTGGCAGCGAGCAATGAGAACAGGCGTTATAATGTCGGTGCTATGGCCAGCGGTTACTTGGATTTGCTACTGGTGCGATAGTATTGATCACAATCAGGCTGTTGTAATCTCGTTCGGAACTGCGGTGTGGGTGCTCATAGCTATTGTTGCCCTCTTCCGCTGGCGATACATACGTCGTCGCTCTCAGGAGACAATAATTCGTCTACGACTTGAGAGAAAACGTCGTAAAATGGCTAATGTTTTATAAAATTTTCTTAATTTTGTTGAAATAAAATCTATTAAGATATGGCAGCAAAAGTGTGTCAAGAGTGTGGCGGCCTTGTGGCATCGTCACTAAGTGTATGCCCACATTGTGGTCATCTCGTTGATGGTTCTATGAATACAGGTCAGCCCTATGGTAATACTTCGGGTTATGGCCCCGCAGGACAGCAGCCTTGTGGCTCTGTGAATCCTTATAATAGCATTGGTTGGCCTATAGTTGCCTTATTGCTATTCTGGCCTTGCGCTATTGCCTCGTTTATCTACTACTCAAGGTCGGACGAGGAGTGGCGTCGTGGCAATGTGGCGAATGCTCAGCACTATGGCGAGTTGTCGAAAAAGTGGGGTAAGGCCACAATCTGGATTTGCATCATTCCGATTATTCTTCTTGTGCTTATTGCATTGTTAGCTATTGCTACTGAATTATGATAATTAATGCACATTGCAAGATAAATATTGGCTTGCGTGTTGTGCGCCGCCGTGAGGATGGCTACCACGACCTACAGACCATTATGTATTCCGTACTTGGGCTTCACGATGTTGTCACCATCGTGCCGCTCGATGGCTACGATGTGGAGTTCGCGGGTAGAGGTATTGTTGTCGACTGTCCTGTGGAGAAGAATCTCGTTGTGCGTGCCGCACGCCTTATGCAGCAGAGATTCGCTACACGAGGTGTCCGCATAACGCTCGATAAGCGAGTGCCCTTTGGTGCAGGCCTTGGTGGTGGCTCGGCAGATGCTACGGCGGTTATTTGTGCTATGAACGAGATTTTTGAGCTCGGCCTCGACCGTCCCACGCTCGCCTCAATAGCTGCTGAGCTTGGTAGCGACACGCCATTCTTTGTCTACGACACGCCGCAATACTGCACTGGTCGTGGCGAGATAATGGAGCCTGTCGAGGTTGACCTCGGTGGTAACTGGCTCGTTGTCGCTAAGCCCGCTGAGGGGGTCTCAACAGCCGAGGCATATCGCGGAGTATCACCCAAACTGCCCGATAGTGACCTTCGAGAGCTTGTCCAGCAGCCGCTCGAGGATTGGCAGTCGACCATCGTGAACGACTTCGAGGCACACATCATCGTGTCGCATCCGCGTATTGCCTATATTAAGCAGGCTATGCTTGCAGCTGGTGCTAAGTATGCCTCTATGTCGGGCTCAGGTTCGGCGGTATTTGCAATCTTTGAGAAGCGTCCAGAGTTGAAACTCGATGCTGATATATTTGTACATTATGAACCAATAAAATAGTTTTAATATGAAAAAGTTTATATCTTTTGCGTTGCTCTCTGTGGCAATGTTTATGTTTGGCTCTGTGATGGCTGCACAGCCTAAGGCAGAGGAGATTGTTGGCAAGTGGGGTATTGAGCCTGCTTATCTCTCAAAGATTATGGGTGAGCTCCCTCCTGATATTGGGGCTGAGATCAGCTGTGTCTTCGAGTTTATGCCAGACTCTAAGGCTTTAACAAATATGACAATCCTGATGAATATGCCTGTAGATAAGGGTGTTGATATGGTTGTAGATATTCGTTGTAAGCTCGATTGCGTGTGGAACTACACTAACGGTATGTTGCTCGTTGAGTATTCTAATGTCGATGTGTCGCTCCACGATATTAGAATTACTCCTGACAACCCAGAGTTCGGTGTATTAATTCAAATGTTGAAGCCTCAGGTAGAGGAGGTCTTTGTAAAAGAGCTCAGAAATTCGTTTAAAGAGGAGCCTCTCTTGCCTAATGTCAATGTAGATATCGAGGGCGATATTATGACGCTCACAGATCCTACCGATAGCGATACCTTCGTGCTTAAGCGTGCAGAGTAGCACTTAGAGCTACTTATCACAATGTGGACAATGGTGATGTTCTCCAAGTACTGTGTGGGGGACATCACCGTGTGTTATTATCTGTATCGGGCAGTTGTAGTTGTGTAGCTGCTCCTCGGTTATCACGTTAGAGTCGTGGCGATGAACGTGGCGATTGACGCAGACTATGTTACGCACAACGCTCGATATTGTTCCCACGTCGTGTGACACCATCACGATAGCCATCCTTTCTGAGAGGTGGTGTAGGAGGTTGTATAGCTCATTCTCGAAACGGTTGTCCACAAAGTTTGTGGGCTCGTCGAGAACTAAGAGGCGTGGCTCTGATACTATGGCACGACAGAGCATAACACGCTGTAGCTGCCCTCCAGATAGCTCGCCAATAGCACGATTCTCAAGCTCCGAGAGCGATGCCTGTTCGAGAGCCTCCAAAGCTCTGCGACGCTCCTCCTTGCCATATCTGCGGAGTAATCCACGCTCACGCTGCAATCCCGACATCACAACCTCAATAACAGAAATAGGAAAGGCCTTGTCGAACGACGATATCTGAGGCATATAGCCGATGTGAGGCTTGCCGCCACGCATCAGCACCTCTGAATACTCGATATGTCCAGAGTGAGGTATTATCCCCATAATTGCCTTAACCAACGTGCTCTTTCCACCGCCATTAGGACCTATAACTCCCAAGAAATCATCGGAATAGATGTCGAGGTTGACGTGCTCAAGAGCTATGTTGCTATCATAACGAACACCCAGGTCGCGAACCGATATTATCCTCTCTCTACTACTCATCGTCACGCGAAATTATCTCGACAACTCTACGAATTTCCGCCTCGATATTGTGGCTGAGTGGGTCGCAAACGATGACCTCAGCACCAATCTCCTCAGCTATAGAACGTAGCTTGTCAGGGCTGTACTGAGGCTGGTGAAATATACGCTTTATGCTCAACGCACGAGCCTTGTCGACGAGCTCCTTGAGCTGGCGTGGGGTAGGCTCCTTGCCCTCTTGCTCGATTGTGATCTGCTCGATGGAGTAGTCACGGGCAAGGTATGTGTAGGCAGGATGATAGATCATAATAGCCTCAGTGCCAGATGCTGCAAGCCTCTCACTACACTCCCTGTCAAGCTCCTTAAGTCGGGCTGTAACACGCTCCGCAGCTTCGAAATACTTCGTTGAGTCGGGGTATGACGTGCGGAGTGCTGTGGTGATGTTATCAACCATTGTGACGAGAGCCCTGGGCGATGTCCAGATGTGTGGGTCAATGCCGTGTGAGTGGTGGTGACCGTGGTGATGATGGTGTGAGCAGCTACCCTCAATAAGCTCGATGCCATTTGATAGGTTGATCACACGCTCATCATTCTCGATATGGCGAACGAGGCTCTGTTCGAAATTTATGAGGCCAATCTCAAATATGAGTTCTGCATCGTTGAGCTTTGCAATCTGTTGTGATGTAGGCTCGTAGCTCTCGGGACTTGCCCCTTCTGGAACGAGAATCTCGACTGCAAAATCTCCGCACGTAATCTCACTAACGAGCTGCTGCAGTGGCGGAATTGTTACAAACATTGTTCTCGATTGCTCCTTTGTTTGGCCGCCGCACGAGGCTAAAATAAGGGCGAGTGTGGCTATAATTGCTAACTTTTTCATTATTTTCATATTTTGTGCAGCAAAGTTATAAAAAAAGTGGTACGATATTTTGCTTTTCTGCATAAAATTTAAGATATTTGCCATTGAAATTAGAAAAACTTATGCAAAATGATTAAGAATATAACCGAAAAGATAGTGTATGTTGGTGTGGATGACACCGATATCGATTTGTTTGAGAGCCAGTATGTAGTGCCTCGAGGTGTGTCGTATAACTCATATGTCATTCTCGATGAGAAAGTTGCAATTATGGATACTGTCGATCCTCGCAAGGGCGACGAGTGGTTTGAGAATCTTCGTGTAGCTCTCAATGGTCGCCAGCCCGACTATCTCGTTGTCCAGCACCTCGAGCCAGATCACGCTGGCAACATCGCTCGTGCTATGGAGCTCTATCCCGAAATGCAGGTTGTTGCCTCTGATAAGGCTCTTAAGATGATGCCTCAGTTCTTCTTCGAGACAGCGTTTGATGGTCGTACTATTGGCGTTAAGGAGGGTGGCACACTTTCGCTTGGTGGTCGCACACTTCATTTTGTAATGGCTCCTATGGTCCACTGGCCAGAGGTTATGGTTAGCTACGATAGCACTGACAAGGTGCTCTTTGCTGCCGATGGCTTCGGTAAGTTTGGTGCTTTGTGCTATGATGACGAGTGGGCTCCTGAGGCTCGCCGCTACTACTACAATATCTGTGGTAAGTATGGTGCTCCTGTCCAGGCTCTCTTGAAGAAGGCTGCGACGCTTGACATCTCTATCATCTGTCCATTGCACGGTCCTGTGCTTACCGAGAATCTCGGTTACTATCTCGGCCTCTACGATATGTGGAGTAAGTACGAGCCTGAGTCTCAGGGGGTTGTAGTTGCCTATGCCTCAATTCACGGTAATACTGCAGAGGCAGCACGTAAGTTTGCAGACATTCTTCGTGCCAAGGGTGCTGAAAAGGTTGTTGTTTTGGACCTCTCTCGCGACGATATGTCGGTAGCTGTCGAGGCTGCATTCAACCACGCACGCCTGGTTGTGGCTGCTGCGTCGTATGACTCTGATGTCTTCCCTGTTATGCACGACTTCTTGCACCACCTCGCAATCAAGGGCTTCTGCAAGCGTCGTATCGGTATTATCGAGAATGGTTCGTGGGCACCATCTGCAGGTCGTGCTATGCGTAACATTATTGATCGCTTCAAGGATGTTCAGGTTGTTGAGCCTATGGTAACCATCCTCTCACGCCTCAAGCCATCTGATATGCCAGCTCTCGAGGCTTTGGCCGACGACATTTTGGCCGACAAGTGCGATCGCTGCGTGGAGTAGTGCGTACTGTATAAAAATGATTGGGACTGTTCGTATGAACAGTCCCAATTTTTTTATTTGCTAATTTTACTCGGCAAGCTGAGTGATTGTAATAGTGTCGCTCTTGGTGAAGCTATTTGCTGAGAGTGTCACCTTACGCTCCATACATGTGTCGTTAGCCTTGATGCGTACAACGATTGCCGAGTCGAATCCTATAAGTGCTCGTGTCTGGCTATCATAAAATTCGATAACCTCTACAATCTCGATCCAAGAGCCATCGACCGCGTTACTGCCTGTCTTGCTCTCTTCTGACCAGTAGTCCAAAACGCTATCTTCATTTGAGATAGTCACTGCATTTATGCCTGTCGATTCCACAGGAATGATAAACTCCTCGGCACCTGCAGCCTCGGCAGTTGCCACGTCATCGTAGAAGTTAATATATGGTACATCCATCAATGGATCTACATTAACCTTCTCACACGATACAAAACCCATTAGCACTAATGCCAAAAATAGATACTTTTTCATAATTGTAATCTTTAAATATTATCTAATGTAGTTGTCGATTTACTTTTCGCCTTTGAGACTTTTCCTGCTGCAAAGTTACTATTAGGGGTGCCTAAAGCCAAATTTTTTGGTCGAAAGTTTTTCCGCAACTATTTTGTAATATGTTGATAATCAGTGTATTGAATAAGTGATTTTTGACAATTTTTCATAGTGCTGATAATCAGAGAGTTACGAGAGCGAAAAATGGGCTATTTGGAAAAATGTCTAAATTATTGAATATTAGTATTTTATGTGATAGTTAACAAAAAATGCCGAGCTTTGTGCCCGGCATTCTATGTTTTTGTTGTGCGATGCTTAGAAGTAGAGCTTGAAGCCAATCTGAGCATTTGCAAGAAGATCAAAATTGAAAGCGTTGCTCTTAACCTTTGTAGTAATCTGCTGGTTAAAAATTTCATCACTTTCTGAGTGTGCAAGGAATACATACTGCAGTGAGCAGAGGCTAACACTCATCGCAAACTTCTCTGTTGGACGGAATTCCACGGCCAGAGGCTGAAGCTCTGTGGCAAGACCACACATCGTAAAACTCTCGTCGGTGTACTCGTCCTTACCTGTTGTGCCGAGGCCAAAGCCGATTGAGAAGTTAGGTGTGTAGTAGAAGTTGTCGGCCAGACGCACGTAGTATGCAATGTTAGGCATAATAGTTAGTGAGTGAGTCTTTGAGCCGTTGGCAGTATATCCATAACCAATCTGGCCTCCGATTCGAAGGCTGTTAGCTACAAAATAGCCGTACTCAACACCAACGCTGAGATTGTCGCCACCAAGAGTGGTAATAGCATCGCTTTGCTTGTCATTTACCTGTACGGTTGTCGATGTCTTGCCAGTGTTGTAGCCTAGATTGAAGCCAAGTGTCTGATCGCCCTTCTGCTGTGCAGCGGCTGAAAACGCTATTCCGATAATAGCGGCTAATGTTAAAAGAGTTCTTTTCATAATATGAGTTTTAAGTTTTAGTATGTACTAACAAAGTTATTACATTATAATTTGTAAAAAAAATAAATTCAACTAATGACTCATATTTGAAAATAGACTACCAATATATATTAGAAAGCGAAGCCCAATTTTAGTTGAATTGCACTTAATCCGAGGTTTACACCACTCGAGCCTAACTGCTGGAGGTGGTAGCCTACAGACATTGCAAAGACTCCTGCCTTGAAGCCAAGTCCCGCACCCAACATAAGTCCGCCGATTGAAGGCTCTTCTACGACCAAACCATAGCCTACATCGACCATTATGAATGGGTCAAAGTTGCCATATGTTGGAGCGTAGAGTTTAAGGTCGGCAAAGATTGGTGCCATAAATATTCCCTCCTCGAAGTCCTGGGTGTAGTAGTCTATGCCAAGCCCTATACCTGCAGAGAAGCACTCGCTGACACGTGCCCCGTGAATGGTGTGTAGTTGGATGCGGTTTAGTGGCAATGTGCCTACTCCGTAGCCTCCGGCAACGTAGAGCTCGCCGTGATACTCTGTCTGTTGTGCTGAGGCTAAGCTAAATGTAAGAAGTGTTACACAAAAAAGTAAAAATTTTTTCATAATAATACCTGTTTTAGTCTATCTGTTTTCTTCGTTGTTTTTGTTTGTTTCAAAGTTAACGCATACCCCCCCCCACAAAATTTTGATATGATTGCTTCCCATTGCAAAGCTAAAATGTAGCATATTCACTCCTACAACACCAAATATGCACAATTTCTGACATTGTATACTTTTTTTATAATCCCTCTTTTATCTGTTCTGGCGATGTTATCACCTTACTTAGTATCATTATGATGATATCCTCGTCAAGATTGCTGTTCTCGATAAGACTTGGACTAAATAGTGTGTATGTCGACTCAAGCTTCCAGCCACGCTTGGCCATATGGTTAAGTGCCTCAATCATTGTGTTGAAGTTTATGCGTTTGCCATCATCGTCGACCAGATATCGCTTTTTACTGCTGTTTTCGCCAATGTTAACCTCCACAGGGCCGATATAACCATTGACTCGACCAGCAAGTTGGCTGCCAGCGATTGAGCAGTAGACGGTAGTGGGCTCTTGGGCGTGGAGCATGGCAATAGAGAAGATTGCAAGAAGAAGTATTGATAGTCGTTTCATAGTGGTAATGTTTTTATGTTTGCTTATAGCAAAGTTACCACAACACACGAGCTTTTATAATGCCTCAAGAGCTCAGTCGCCCAAATATGGGTGCGAATCGCCCAATACGTCGGGTGAAAAAGAGAGGGCGATGAACCGAATCATCGCCCTCAGATTAATTTAGATAGATATTTACTTAGCCTCCCACTCGCAGTAGACGCAGCGTGTTATGCCGTCGCACTTCTCGAAGCGTGGGCGCACAGGCTCAAGGTTCGAGATGCACAAAGGATTTGAACACTTGCAGTCCATAGCCTCGCCACCGTGGTCAAACGTGCGACTCTCATCGTCCTTCCACTCGAGGAGCTTAAGGATGAGGGCCATACGCACAAACTTGCCATTCTCTACCTGGCGGAAGTATGCGGCACGTGGGTCGCTGTCAACGTCGATAGCAATCTCATTCACGCGTGGCAGTGGGTGAAGCACGGCCATACGCTCCTTAGCACCACGCATCTTCTCGGCATCGAGCACAAAGCAATCCTTAACACGCTCATACTCCTCAGGGTCGGTGAAACGCTCCTGCTGAACACGAGTCATATAGAGAATATCAACATCGCCAATGACCGACTCGATATCGGCAGACTCGCGGTACTCAACACCGTAGCGATCCAGCACCTCGCTCTTGATATAGTCGGGAAGTGCTAACTCTGGAGGTGAGATAAGCACGAACTTGGTGTTCTCGTAGCGAGTCATCGCTTTGATAAGCGAGTGAACGGTACGGCCATATTTAAGGTCGCCCACAAGGCCTATGGTGAGGTTGTTGAGAGTGCCGAGCTCACGGTGGATTGTAAGCAGGTCGGTCATCGTCTGCGTAGGGTGGCTGTGTGAGCCATCACCAGCATTGATGATAGGTGTCGACGTTACATCGCAAGCAGCAAGGGGAGCACCCTCCACCTTATGACGCATAGCAATGATGTCAGCAAAGCAGTTGATAACCCTCACTGTGTCCTGCACTGTCTCACCCTTGGATACTGACGACGACTTAGCATCGGCAAAGCCCAATACATTGCCTCCAAGCTCCATCATAGCCGCGGTGAAGCTGAGGCGTGTGCGTGTACTTGGCTCGTAGAAGAGCGTAGCAAGCTTCTTGCCTCGGCATACCTCACTATACTTATCGCGGTTGGCGATGATATCTTGGGCCAGGGCTATAATCTCCGAAATCTCGTTTACCGACAAGTCGGTAGGGTCAATCAAATGCTTCATATCTAATCTCGAAATATTCTTTGCGGTTAATTACTTAATCCAAGACTCGTCAGATGGGTTGTTGCGGAACTTGAGGATACGCTCTTTGTCCTCAGCCTTGATGTAGCCCTCCTCTGCAGCAACCTCCACCAAAGCGTCGAGGTTAGAGAGTGAGTAGTTCTTAGCCTCAGCAGCAGCCAAGCGGTCCAAGCCTTTCTGCATACCGTAAGTAAAGATGCTCACAATACCCAAAACATCAGCACCAGCATTACGCAATGCCTCGACAACCTCGATGCAGCTACCAGCAGTTGAGATAAGGTCCTCAACAACAACTACCTTCTGGCCCTTCTCCAACTTACCCTCAATCTGGTTGCCACGGCCGTGGTCCTTAGAGCCAGAGCGAACATAGCCCATAGGGAGGTTAAGGATTGTAGCAGTGATAGCTGCGTGAGCAATACCTGCTGTCGATGTACCCATCAACACCTCTACCTCAGGGTAGTGCTTGCGGATAAGCTCAGCGAGGCCCTCCTCAACGTGGTTACGCACCTCAGGAGCTGTGAGTGTGAGGCGGTTATCGCAGTAGATTGGGCTCTTAATGCCACTTGCCCAAGTAAATGGCTGCTCGGGACGCAAAAATACGGCACCGATAGACAAAAGGTCTTTTGCAATCTTCTTCTCCATAGTAGTATCTTTTTTTTATTGTTTACGGTTAAATATTAAGCCTCAGCAAACTCTCGCATACAACGCTCGTAAGCTGCAACAGGATCGTCAGCAGCGGTGATAGGACGGCCCACAACGATAAAGTCAGAGCCAATCTCGCGAGCACGCTCAGGGGTAGTTACACGCACCTGGTCGCCAACATCGCCATCAGCAAAGCGAACACCAGGAGTAACGGTCATAAACTCTTTGCCGCAAGCATCCTTAACCATAGCTGCCTCAAGTGGTGAGCATACAACGCCATCAAGGCCTGCTGCCTTAGCGTTCTCTGCATACTTAACGATAGTGTCGTTAATCGACGCACCAATGAGCAGCTCCTTCTGCATACGCTCCTCAGATGTAGAGGTGAGCTGTGTAACGGCAATGAGGAGTGGGCGAGTGCCATCCTCGCGTGTGAGACCCTCGATAGCGGCCTTCATCATATCAACAGTACCTGCAGCGTGGACATTTGTCATATCTACGTCCAAGTTGCGAAGCACCGACATAGCCTTCTTAACGGTGTTTGGAATGTCGTGAAGCTTGAGGTCGAGGAAGATGCGGTGACCACGCTCCTTGATTGTGCGAACAATCTCTGGACCCTCAGCATAGAAGAGCTCCATACCAATCTTCACAAAGGGCTTGCGGCCAGTGAACTTGTCGAGGAAGTTCAAGGTCTGCTCCTTGCTACTAAAATCGCAAGCAATAATTACATCTCGCTTACTCATATCTCTAAAGTTTTATTTGGTTAATCAATTATTTTACGATGCCGATAATGTCACTCAAACGCTCAATACCGAGACGCTCCATCTCACGAGGAAGTGCCTCGATGATCTCCTTAGCTGCGTATGGGTTCTTCAAGTTTGCAGCACCTACCTGAACAGCTGTAGCACCCGCCATCATCATCTCGATAACGTCCGATGCTGAGCTCACGCCGCCACAACCCATAACTGGAATGTTACAAGCATTGGCTACCTGGTAGACCATACGAATAGCAACAGGGAAGATAGCATCGCCAGAGAAACCTCCCATCTTGTTGGCAATCACAGGCTTGCGACGTACGGTGTCGATACGCATACCGAGTAGTGTGTTGATGAGACATATACCGTCAGCTCCAGCCTCCTCGCAAGCACGAGCAATAGCCACGATGTCGGTGACATTAGGGCTGAGCTTAATGAATACTGGCTTCTTTGTTACGGCCTTCACGCGACAGGTAACCTCGGCAGCCGACTCTGGCTGTGTGCCGAAGCTCATACCGCCATTGTGCACGTTAGGGCACGATACGTTGACCTCGATAATCTCAACCTGCTCCTCCTTGTCAATCTTGGCACAACACTCCTCGTACTCCTCCAATGAGAAACCGCTGATGTTGGCAACGATAGGGTTGTGGAAGATCTGGCGAAGGTTTGGAAGCTCCTCGGCAATCACCTTGTCGATGCCTGGGTTCTGCAAGCCTACCGAGTTGATAAGGCCTGCTGAGCACTCGGCAATACGTGGTGTTGGGTTGCCAAAGCGAGCATCACGAGTGGTCCCCTTGAATGATATTGCTCCAAGGCAGTCGAGGTCGTAGTACTCAGCGAACTCACGACCAAAACCAAATGTTCCCGATGCGGGGATAACAGGGTTGATGAGCTTCACGCCGCAAAGCTCAACAGAAGTATCAAAGTGCTTTACCATACAATCTCATCACGTTTTAATACAGGACCATCCTTGCAAATTCGCTTGTTGCCATACTTTGTCTTGCAGGTGCAACCCATACAAGCACCAAAGCCGCAACCCATTCGCTCCTCGAAGCTATACTCGCCATCGCACTCAGTAGCAGAGTACAACGCTTTGAGCATTGGCAGAGGACCGCAAGTATACAGATAGTCGAACTCTACGCCGTTCTCCTTGATTGCGTCGGTAACAAAACCCTTAGTGCCCATTGAGCCATCGGCTGTAGAGCAGTATACATCTACGCCCAAAGCCTTGAACTCCTCGAAGTAGAACTCCTCGCTCTCGGTGTTAAAGCCCAAGATTACGCTTGGCTTCTTACCCTCGCTGATGAGTCGCTTGCAGAGGTTGTAGAGTGGGGGAACACCCACACCACCACCTACAAGAAGTGGATGCTGGGCACTGTTCTCTGTTGAAAAGCCGTTGCCCAAGCCTGTGAGGATATCGAGCTTTGTGCCTGGCTCCATCTCACGCATCTGCTCTGTGCCGCTGCCCACTACCTTATATATAATAGTAACAGTAGTAGCGTCGTAGTCAGATACAGAGATTGGGCGGCGAAGGAACTTGCCCTCAAGCTCAATGTTGATAAACTGTCCCGAGCGGGTGATATACTGGGTATCGCCCTCCAACACCATACGGTAGACCGCAGGTGTTAGAGGCTCGTTACTCAAAATTGTATAGATATCTCTCTTGTACATTATTCAGCGTCGATTGTCGATACACCCAAAGTGATCTCCTCCAATACGTCGAGAAGCACGTTTACAGTCTCCAATGCTGTGAAGATTGTTACGTTGTTCTCAACAGCACAACGACGGATGTCGTAGCCATCGAGGCGAGCACTATGCTGGTTGATATCGATGGTGTTGATAACATAGTTTACGTGACCCTTGCGGATAGAGTCGAAGATCTCGGTAGAACCCTCTGAGAGCTTCTTGAGCATACGTGTGCGGATGCCATTCTCGCGCAAGTAGGTAGCGGTACCGCTTGTAGCCTCGATGTTGAAACCGAGCTCGTAGAAGCGGCGAATCATAGGCAAAGCACGTGGCTTATCAGCATCGGCGATAGATACGAAGATAGTACCGTAGTTGGCAATGGTCATACCTGATGACTGCAATGACTTGTACAACGCACGACGCAACGATGAGTCGTAGCCGATAGCCTCACCTGTAGACTTCATCTCTGGTGAGAGGTAAGAGTCTACACCACGAATCTTGGCGAATGAGAAGGCCGGAGTCTTCACATACCAACGCTTCTTCTCATCGGCGATAATCTTATCAACGCCCTGCTCTCGGAGTGACTTACCAAGCATTACGTTTGTAGCGATCTTGGCCATAGGCATACCAGTTGCCTTTGAGAGGAATGGTACTGTACGAGAAGAACGTGGGTTAACCTCGATTACGTAGACCATATCGTTGTCATCGGCAATAAACTGGATGTTGTAAAGACCGATGATGCCAATCTCCTTACCAAGACGGATTGTGTAGTCGATAATAGTATCCTTAACCTTCTGGCTTACGCTGAATGTTGGATAAACGCTGATTGAGTCACCAGAGTGGATACCTGTACGCTCAACGTGCTCCATAATACCTGGTATGAAAACATTCTCGCCGTCGCAGATAGCGTCGACCTCGAGCTCCTTACCCATAATATACTTATCAACCAATACTGGCTGATCCTCGTTGACCTCTACTGCGGTCTTGAGGTAGTGACGCAAAGCATCCTCGTTCGACACAATCTGCATTGCACGACCACCAAGAACGTAGCTTGGGCGTACCAATACTGGGTAGCCGATACGCTCTGCAGCTGCTACACCACGCTCGATATCGGTGATAGCCTCTGCATCTGGCTGAGGAATGCCTGCACGACGCATAATAGCCTCGAAGCACTTTCTATCCTCAGCATTGTTGATAGCCTCGATACCTGTGCCGATAATCTCTACGCCAAGGTCTGCCAATGGCTTTGCGAGGTTGATGGCTGTTTGACCACCGAGCGATACTACAACACCTGTAGGCTTCTCGAGCTCGATTACGTTCATAACATCCTCCACGGTGAGTGGCTCGAAGTAGAGTTTGTCACTTGTTGTGTAGTCGGTCGATACGGTCTCAGGGTTGTTGTTGATGATGATAGCCTCGTAGCCAGCCTCACGGATAGCCCAGATCGCGTGAACAGTAGAGTAGTCGAACTCTACACCCTGACCGATACGAATAGGACCAGAGCCGAGCACCACAATCTTCTTGCGATCAGTAACAATCGACTCGTTCTCCTGCTCATAAGTAGAGTAGAGGTATGGCACCTTCGACTCGAACTCTGCAGCACAGGTATCAATCATCTTGTATACTGGGAAGATGTTATTCTCCTTACGGAACAAGAATACCTCGCTCTCGGTCATATTCCATTCGCGTCCGATATACTTGTCGCTAAAGCCCATACGCTTAGCATCTCTCAATACCTCAGCATTGCGAACATTCTCCTTAACGACCCTCTCCATCTCGACGATGTTCTTAATCTTCTCAAGGAAGAACATATCAATCTTGGTGTTGTCGTAGACGTGCAAGAGGTCTACGCCACGACGCATAAGCTCTGCAATAGCGTAGATACGGTCGTCGGTACCCTTACGGATGTATGCCAAGATACCCTCAACCGACATTGTGTCGAACTTCTTATGGTAAACGTGGCATACGCCAGTCTCGAGCGAGCGGATAGCCTTGAGCAAGCCCTCCTCGAATGTGCGACCTGCCGACATAACCTCACCTGTAGCCTTCATCTGTGTGCCGAGCTCGTTCGAAGCATCGCTAAACTTGTCGAATGGGAAGCGAGCAACCTTTGTTACGATATAGTCCAACGCAGGCTCGAAACTTGCAGGGGTGTTGGCAATCTTAATCTCATCGAGGGTCATACCCACAGCAACCTTTGCTGTTACACGAGCGATAGGGTAGCCGCTGGCCTTTGATGCGAGGGCTGAAGAGCGGCTCACACGTGGGTTAACCTCGATGATGAAGTATTTGAACGAGAGTGGGTCGAGTGCAAACTGAACGTTGCAACCACCCTCAATCTTTAGGGCACGGATAAGCTTCAAGGCACTTGAGCGAAGCATATTATACTCCTTGGCAGCGAGTGTCTGGCTTGGAGCAACGACGATAGAGTCACCTGTGTGGATACCTACAGGGTCGACATTCTCCATTGAGCAGATAGCGATCGCTGTATCGTTGCTATCACGCATAACCTCGAACTCGATCTCCTTATAGCCCTTGATGCTCTTTTCGACGAGTACTTGATGGATTGGCGAGAGTGCCAACGCATTACGCATTACGTCGCGGAGCTCCTCCTCGTTATCGGCAAAACCGCCACCTGTGCCACCAAGGGTAAATGCTGGGCGGAGAACCACTGGGTAGCCAATCTCTTTAGCAGCCTCAACGCCCTCCTCGATAGAGTTTGTGATGCGTGAAGGGATAACTGGCTCGCCAATACGCAAGCACAACTCCTTGAACAACTCACGATCCTCAGCCTCCTCGATAGAGGTGAACGACGTTCCCAAAATCTCAACGCCGCACTCCTCAAGGATACCCTTCTTGGCAAGCTGCACAGCGAGGTTAAGACCTGTCTGACCACCGAGGCCTGGCACGATAGCGTCAGGACGCTCATAGCGGATGATCTTAGCAACATACTCGAGTGTGAGAGGCTCCATATATACCTTATCGGCAATATGGGTATCTGTCATAATGGTTGCAGGGTTCGAGTTAACAAGGATAACCTGATAACCCTCCTCCTTAAGTGCAAGACACGCCTGTGTTCCGGCATAGTCGAACTCGGCAGCCTGACCAATCACAATAGGGCCAGAGCCGATAACCATAACTTTCTTAATATCTGTTCTCTTAGGCATTTTTCTGCTCCTCCATCAATTTAATGAATTTATCAAAAAGGTATGTGTTGCTTGCCTCTGGCGTGCAATCTGGCTGATACTGTACTGAGAATACCTTGTCGACGATAGACTCGATGCCAGCTACCGTGTTGTCGAGAAGGTTGCGGTGAGTTACAGTGAGTTCTGTCCCTGCCAACGACTCCTCGTTAACCACGAAGTTGTGGTTCTGCGATACGATCTCGAGCTTGCCATTCTCAAGACACTTCACAGGGTGATTAGCACCGTGGTGACCAAACTTAAGACGCTCGTTCTTGGCACCAAAAGCTGTTGCAATAATCTGGTGGCCGAGGTCAACACCGAAGATAGGCAACTTGCCGCGAAGAGCCTTCACAGCCTCACCAACCATAGGTACATCTGCTGGGTCGCCAGGACCATTCGATACGAAGATACCATCAGGGTTGAAGGCCAAAATCTCCTCAGGTGTTGAGTTGAAAGGCACGATGGTCACGTTACAACCCTTAGTGTTGAGCTGGCGTATAAAGCTATACTTAATACCGCAGTCGATAGCCACCACGTCCCACTTGTGGTTAGGGGTACGCGAGAACCAACGCTTCTTGCAGCTGATGCGCTCAACTAAGTTGTTGCAAGGGGCACTTGTGCGAATGAGCTCCAAGGCCTCAGCTGTAGGTGTGTTGATGTCGACGATAACGGCCTTCTGAGCACCCTCGTTGCGGATGATGCGGGTGATCATACGTGTGTCCACGCCGTGAATACCTGGGATGTCGAGCTCCTCAAAGGTCTCGTTCATAGTCTTTGTGTAGCGGAAGTTGCTTGGTGCCTCGCATAACTCACGAACAACCATACCGCCCATAGTTGGGAACTTACTCTCGAAGTCCTCATCCATAAAGCCGTAGTTGCCCATAAGAGGGTAGGTCATCACAACAATCTGATCGGTGTACGTAGGGTCGGAAACAATCTCCTGGTAGCCCACCATTGAGGTGTTGAACACAAGCTCGCAAACCGTTGTGCGGTTTGAGCCGAATCCATAGCCTGGAAACTCCTTGCCATTCTCAAGTACAAGTTTCTTGGTAAAAGGTTTCATTACTCTCTTTTTTATATTATTTGTTGTTATTCTCGTAAACTACTTCGCCACGGTGGATTGTCATAGCGACATCACCTGTCATCTCGCGGCCATCAAACATCGTAATCTTACCCAGCGAGAAGAATTTATTGCTGTCAACACGCCACTCACGCTCTGTGTCGAGCAACACGATGTCGGCACGGTCACCGGGGTTTATGCCGCCCTCGATGCGGAATACCTTGCGAGGGTTGATGCACATAAGCTCCACAAGACGTTCGAGGGTGATAACCCCTGTCTTGACAAGGTGGGTGTTCATCGCAGCAAATGCTGTCTCAAGGCCCACGATTCCCATTGCACTATCCTTCAAGCCTCGTGACTTCTCCTCGATGCTGTGTGGTGCGTGGTCGGTGGCAATCATATCGATAGTGCCATCCTTAATACCCTCGATGAGGGCTGCACGATCTTCTGCCGAGCGGATAGGAGGGTTCATCTTCCAGCGTGCATCCTCCTGTAGGTCCATATCAGTGAAGATGAGGTAGTGAGGACCGGTCTCGCAAGTGACCTTCACGCCACGAGCCTTAGCCTGGCGAATGAGCTCCACGGTCTCCTTTGTTGAGATGTGGCATACGTGATAGCGGCAACCAAGACGCTCAGCGATCTCGATATCGCGACGAACCTGCTCCCACTCACTCTTCGAGCAGATGCCCTTGTGTCCGTGCTCACGAGCATATTCGCCGTCGTGGATGTAACCGCCAAAGAGAAGCTCCTCAACCTCGCAGTGTGCTGCGATGAGCTGGTCGTGTTTTACAGCCTCGGCCATTGCTCGCTCCATCATCGCGTCGTGCTGCACGCCGCTGCCATCGTCCGAGAAGGCACACACCTTACCAACAAGCGATGCGATGTCGACAAGCTCCTCGCCCTTGCGACCGATGGTGATAGCTGCATAGGGTAGTACCTCGATCTTTGCGTCGCGGTCGATGATATCCTGCTGAACTTTGAGGTTTTCAACAGAGTCAGGAACTGGGTTGAGGTTAGGCATAGGACACACCGTAGTGTAGCCACCGCGTGCTGCCGCCATTGTGCCAGTCTCGATACGCTCCTTGTAGCCAAAGCCTGGCTCGCGGAGGTGTACGTGAACATCGACAAATGCTGGTGCGATCTTGAGTCCAGAGGCGTCGATTACTCGATCATCGGTACCCGCCTCAATCTTGTCTACAACTTCGGCTATACGGCCGTCGATGATTGCAATCTCTTTATTTCCAGCTCCTATAATAGAGCCATTTTTGATGATAGTCTTGGTCTTGCCCATATTATAAAAAACAAGCGGCCCATAGAGCCGCTAATATCAATTGAAAACAGTAATATCAAGTGAGTTGAAACGTCGACAACAAACACTCGACTGCTCATCGCTGAGGTGGTAATTTGAGTTGTTGTTGTGGGTGTGTCTCATAGTTCTATGTAAATTTGTGCAAAGGTAAGAATTTTTTACGAGCCTTGCAACTATTTCGTGCCTATATTTTGAGATTTTTTTGAATATTTTGTCCTGTGAAGTGATGTTGCGGCTGCTCCTTGTTTGAACTTCAGTAAATTTGATTAGGCGTTCCTATTGTAATTATTAATATTTTTTAATTATTGGTGTGACTGGGGTGATGCGTGTTAAGAAAAAAATGTCTATTTTAGTCTTGCGAGTTGAGAGATTTTTACTTGTTTAATTTGTTTAAAAAATAAAGGTAAATAGTTTTTATTGTATGATTTAATGATGTTATTATGGTTTGAGTTGTAAAATATTGTGTGTTAATGCTATGTGTGCTTTGATGTAATGTATTTTATTGATTGGAGGAAAGATGTAAGTTTGCTGTTTTATGTTTGGTAAAATGTGTGTTTGTTAATTTATAGTGATTTGTGTGTCTTTAACTATGTTAATAAAAAGTTGAAAAAAGTGATTTGCGGGCTTTTTAAATTGCAAAAATATTCATATCTTTGTCGTATGAATTATTCAATTAGTCTATACACGGTTTTCAGTCTTATGCAGGAGCAATTCCAGATCTCAACTTGGTTTGGTGCTGCAAGTGGGGTGAATACTGTTGTTGGCAAAGTGAGTAATCGAGCATATTCGACTGATATTAAGAGTGTTGTGTGCTTCAAGTGTCGAAATGTGTAGGGTTAGACCGTCGGGATATTGTGTGCCGACGGTCGTTTGTTTTTAGAAAAATTTGAATTTAACAAAATATACTTAAAGATTATGAAAGTAGCAGTTATTATGGGTTCTACCAGCGACTGGGATATTATGAAGGCCGCAGTCGAGACTTTGGAGGAGTTGGGTATTGAGTATGAGAAGCGAGTTATCTCTGCTCACCGTACACCTCATCTTATGGTTGAGTATGCTGAGTCGGCTCGCGAGCGTGGTATTGGTGCTATCATCGCAGGTGCTGGTGGTGCTGCTCACGTTGCAGGTGTTACAGCGGCTTTGACCACAGTTCCAGTTATCGGTGTGCCTATCAAGACATCGGCTCTTGGCGGTATGGACTCTTTGCTTTCGATTGTCCAGATGCCTGGTGGTATTCCAGTATCTACCACAGCTATCAACGGTGCTAAGAACGCAGCACTCATCGCTGCCTCAATCTTTGCTCTTACTGATAAGGCTCTCGAGGAGCGTTTGATTGCCTTTCGTAAGGCTCAGACAGAGAAGGTGCTTGCCGCAGAGTTGTAATCTTTAACCATCTACAAACCCGATTATGAAGAATCGAAGAATATTTGTTGAGAAATATCCACAATTTCAAGTTGAGGCCGATACTCTTCGCCGCGAGTTGAATACCAACTTAGGCCTTTCAATCGAGAGCCTCCGTTATATCAACGTTTACGACCTCTTTGGCTTCAGCGACGAGCTCGTCGAGAAGAGCCGTTACAGCGTGTTTGGTGAGGTAGTTACCGACCTCGTCTCTGATGAGTGCGACTTCGATGGTTGCCCACACCTTGCTGTAGAATTCTTGCCTGGTCAGTTTGATCAGCGTGCAGCGTCGGCTGTCGACTGTGTGCACCTTATCGAGCCAAATGCTGAGGTTAAGATTAAGTCGTCACGATTGCTCATTTTCGATAAGGGCGTATCTGCTGAGGATATGGTTCGTATTGAGAAGTATTATATCAACGCTGTTGAGTCGCGTAAGAAGAATCTCGATATCCTAAGCGATGCTGAGAGTGCCGAGGTTAAGCCTGTGCCAGTATTGGAGGGTTTCCGCGATATGAAGGAGGAGGAGCTTGCTCCATACTGCAAGATAAATGGCTTGGCTATGAATGCCGATGACTTGCGTGAGGTTGTCAACTACTTCCGTGAGGAGGGTCGTGACCCTATGGAGACTGAGCTTCGCATTCTCGATACCTATTGGAGCGACCACTGCCGTCATACAACGTTTACAACTGAGATTGAGGATATCACCCTCGATGAGTCATTTATGAAGGCCGAGATGGAGGACTCTTTGGAGCTTATGCGTCGCATCCGCAAGGAGCTCGGTCGCGAAGAGAAAAGCCTCTGCCTTATGGAGCTTGCAACTATCGGTGCTCGCTACCTTCGTAAGATGGGTAAGCTTGACGATATGGAGCAGAGCGAGGAGAATAACGCCTGTTCAATCTTCGTTAACGTAGATGTTGACGGCGAGATGCAGCGTTGGTTGCTTCAGTTCAAGAACGAGACCCACAACCATCCAACCGAGATTGAGCCATTTGGCGGTGCATCAACCTGTCTCGGTGGTGCTATCCGTGACCCATTGTCAGGCCGTAGCTACGTCTACCAGGCGTTGCGTGTAACGGGTGCTGGCGATATCTATAAGCCTGTTGATGAGACTTTGGAGGGTAAGCTTCCACAGCGTATCATCACTACTAAGGCTGCTGCTGGTTATTCAAGCTATGGTAACCAGATTGGTCTTGCAACAACCCACGTTCGCGAGGTTTACCACCCAGACTATGTTGCTAAACGTTTGGAGGTGGGTGCTGTTGTTGGTGCTGTTAGAGCCGACAACGTGCGTCGCGAGAGCCCAACTCCAGGCGATGTCGTGCTCTTGCTTGGTGGTCGTACAGGCCGCGATGGCGTTGGTGGTGCAACAGGTTCATCTAAGGAGCATACGCTCAGCTCATTGGAGGAGTGTAGCTCAGAGGTGCAGAAGGGTAATGCTCCTGAGGAGCGTAAGCTGTCGCGTTTGTTCCGTCGTGGCGATGTGACACGCCTTATCAAGAAGTCTAACGACTTTGGTGCTGGTGGTGTGAGCGTTGCTATCGGTGAGCTTACTGACGGTCTCGATATCTACCTCGATCGTGTGCCTACAAAGTACAACGGTCTCAACTCTACGGAGCTCGCCATTAGCGAGTCTCAGGAGCGTATGTCGGTAGTTATCGAGCGTAAAGATATGGAGCAGTTTATGGCTCTCTGCCACGAGGAGAATGTCGAGGTTACTCACGTTGCTGATGTGACCGACACACGCCGTATGCGTATGTTCTCGGATGGTAAGGTTGTCGTTGACCTCTCTCGTGAGTTTATCGACTCAGCAGGTGCTAAGCACTATACAAAGATAAATATTGGTGGTGTTGAGAATGTAAATCCTTTCGAGCGTATTGTCGAGGGTGTTACAACCACCAAGCGTATGAAGAATAATCTCTCTGACCACAATGTTCTCTCGCAGAAGGGTCTCATTGAGATGTTCGACTCTACAATCGGTGCATCTACAGTCCTTATGCCTTATGGTGGTAAGACTCAGTGTACCGAGACACAGGTCTCTGTACAGAAGTTGCCTGTAGGTGGTGGCTTCACAAATACAGCAAGTATTATGGCCTACGGCTATAACCCATATATCGCTAAGTGGAGCCCATATCACGGTGCTGCATATGCCGTTGTTGATGCTTGTGCTAAGGTTGTTGCTGCTGGTGCTCGCTACGACAAGATGCGTTTCTCTTATCAGGAGTACTTCGAGCGTATGACCGACGCAACGTCGTGGGGTAAGCCTATGGCTGCGTTGCTCGGTGCTTTGAAGATGCAGGTGGAACTTGGCCTTCCATCAATCGGTGGTAAGGACTCAATGAGTGGTACCTTCCGCGATATTAATGTGCCACCAATGCTTATGGCATTTGGTATCACTACTGTTGATGCTCGCACCGTTATTAGCCCAGAGTTCAAGGGCGTAGGCAACAACATCTACGTTATCCGCCACACTCCTGAGGTTAACTATATGCCAAATGTTGAGCAGATCAAGAGTAACTTCGACTTTGTCTCAACAAAGATTGAGCAGGGCGACATCATTTCAGCCTGGGCAGTAGGCTTCGGTGGTGTTGCAGAGGCAATCTCTAAGATGGCCTTTGGTAATAAGATTGGTGCAGCTGTTGAGTGCGACGAGCAGATGTTGTATAACTACTCATACGGCTCAATCGTCGTCGAGAGTCGCCGTACTCTTAACCACCCATCTGCCGAGCTTATAGGTAAGACTGTCGGTGAGGAGGCAATCTTCGTTAATGGTACACGTCTTCCTTTGGAGGAGTTGTTGGAGGCTAACACCGAGAAGTATGCTACAGTATATGCAGACAAGGGCAAGGCAGGTGAGCCTACACGCGTAAGCGACGGCAAGGGCTTTGTGAAGAAGTACGATGGCGAGAAGGTCGACAAGGTTAAGGTCTATATCCCTGTGTTCCCAGGTACTAACTGCGACTACGATACTGCTCGTGCCTTCGAGCGTGCTGGTGCTGAAGTTGAGATGACTGTCTTCAAGAATCTCACTGGTGAGGATGTGTTTGCCTCTATTCGTGAGATGGTTGAGCATATTTCGAAGTGCCATATTATGGCTCTTAGTGGTGGTTTCTCAGCTGGTGATGAGCCTGATGGTAGCGGTAAGTTTATCGCTAATGTGCTCAACAACAAGGAGGTTGCTGATGCTATCCACGCCTTGTTGGACCGTGGTGGCTTGATGCTCGGTATCTGTAATGGTTTCCAGGCATTGGTTAAGTCAGGCTTGTTGCCTTATGGTCGTTTGGGTATGGTTACCAAGGAGTCGCCAACTCTCTTCCGTAATGACATCAATCGCCACATCTCGCAGATTGTATCGACTCGCGTAGGTACTACAGCATCACCTTGGTTGGCTTCATTCGAGGTCGGCGACATTCACTCTATCGCTGTGAGCCACGGTGAGGGTAAGTTCGTTGTTAGTGCTCAGATGGCCGAGGAGTTGTTCCGCAATGGCCAGGTGGCATTCCAGTATGTAGATGCTGAGAATCGTCCAACTACCGATTCTCCATACAACCCTAATGGCTCAAGCTATGCTATCGAGGGTATTGTCGATCCTTCGGGTCAGATTCTCGGCAAGATGGGCCACACTGAGCGTTACGAGCGTGACCTGATGAAGAATATCCACGGTGAGAAGATTCAAGATATCTTCTCGAATGCCGTTAACTACTTTACTAAGCGATAGTCTATGAAAGAGTTAGAACTACTCTACGAGGGTACGAGCAAACGTATATTTAAGACAGATAGCCCCGACCGTGTCATCATTCGCTTTAAGGATGATACATCAGCATTCTACAACATCAAGCGAGCTGTTATCGAGAATAAGGGTCGTCTTACCTGCGATATATCGTCAATGGTGCTCGATTATCTCAATAGCCACAACATCAACACGCACTTTATTGAGCGTGTTGGTGATGATGGCCAGTTGTGCCGTGTTGTGGAGCATATTCCCGTCGAGGTTATCGTGCGAAATGTTGTGGCAGGCTCTATGGCTAAGCGTCTTGGTATGGATGAGGGTATCATCCCCAAGAACACAATCTTCGACTTGGTGTTGCGTCGTACAGACCTTGGAGATCCTCTTATCAACGACCACCACGCTGTTGCTATGGGGTTGTTGAGCTACGAGGAGCTCGCAAAGATGTATGAGATGTCGGCAGCTATCAACCGTTGCCTTGTTGAGTTGTACGACAAAGCGGGTATCACCGTTGTCGACTTCAAGATTGAGTTTGGTCGTGATGCTGATGGCTCTTTGATTCTTGCTGACGAGCTTTCGCCCGACACCTGCCGTCTGTGGGATAAGGCTACTGGTGAGCGTATGGATAAGGATCGCTTCCGTCGCGACTTGGGTCGTGTACGTGAGACCTATGAAGAGGTTGCCCAGCGATTGCACAATGCACTTAAATAAATATAGGTATGCTTAAGGATTCATTAGATATATATGGCGATGACCTGCACGAGGAGTGCGGAGTGTTTGGTATTTTTGGAGTGGATGATGCCCCAAATCTTGCTTACTATGGTCTGCACGCATTGCAGCATCGTGGTCAGGAGGCTTGCGGTATTTCGGCCTTTGATGATGATAAACTCAATACCGTAAAGGGTGAGGGCCTTGTTACAGAGGTCTTCAACCAGCAGAAGCTCTCAAAGCTCAAGGGTCGTATTGCTATTGGCCACGTTCGCTACTCAACAACAGGTGGTGGCGGTGCTCAGAATGTACAGCCATTCTCGTTTAACCACCACACTGGCGACTTTGCTCTCGCTCATAATGGTAACTTGGTGAACTCGAAGGAGCTTGCCCAGTATCTTGAGGTTCGCGGTAGCCTGTTCCATTCATCGTCGGATAGCGAGTTGTTGGCTCACCTTGTGAAGAAGGATAATTCGGAGGATAAGCGTATCGACAACATTATTGAGGCTCTCAATATGTTAGAGGGTGCTTTTGCCTTCTTGATTATGACAAAGAATCGTATCTATGCTTGTCGCGATAAGCACGGCTTGCGTCCTTTGTCAATTGCTAAGCTCGGCGATGGCTATGTCATCAGCTCAGAGACCTGTGCCTTCGATATTATCGGTGCTGAGTTTATCCGCGATATCGAGCCTGGCGAGGTTGTAACCATCGATCACCACGGAATCCGCTCTAACCACTACTCATTGTATCAGCGTCACCTGATGTGTGCTATGGAGTATATCTACTTTGCACGCCCTGATAGTGATATTGAGGGTTGCAATGTTCACTCATTCCGTAAGCTCTCAGGTCGTCTGCTCTATGAGCAGTGCCCAACAAAGGCGGATGTTGTCATCGGAGTGCCTGACTCAAGTATCAGTGCAGCAATAGGTTACTCTGAGGCAAGTGGCATCCCATACGAGATGGGACTCATCAAAAATAAGTATATTGCTCGCACATTTATCCAGCCATCACAGGAGATGCGTGAGAAGGGTGTGCGTATGAAGCTCTCTGCTGTGCGTTCGCTTGTTAAGGATAAGTCAGTAATTCTTATTGACGACTCTATCGTGCGTGGTACAACGTCACTTCGTATCGTCCGTCTCTTGAAGGAGGCTGGTGCTAAGGAGGTTCACGTGCGTATTGCCAGCCCAGCGATCACCAATCCTTGCTTCTACGGTATTGATATGTCGACACGTCAGGAGTTGTTATCGGCAAGATTGTCTAAGGCTGAGGCTTGCAAGGCTATCGAGGCAGACTCGTTGGAGTTCCTCAGCGAGGAGTCGTTGCTCAAGGCGGGTAATCGCCAGGAGTTGTGTATGGCCTGCTTCAATGGCTGCTATCCTACATCGTTGTATCACAATAAATTGTAAAAATAAATAATAAAAATATATAAGTTATGGCAAAAAGTTACGAAGCAGCCGGTGTAAATCTTGAGGCTGGTTACGAAGTAGTTCGACGCATTAAGTCGCACGTATCATCTACTAAGCGTGTTGGTTCAATGGGTAACATTGGAGCCTTTGGCGGTATGTTCGACCTCGCTGCTCTCAATATCAAGGAGCCTGTGTTGGTTAGTGGTACTGATGGCGTAGGTACAAAACTCAAGTTGGCTTTCGAGATGGATAAGCACGATACTATCGGTATCGATGCTGTTGCAATGTGCGTCAACGATGTCTTGGCACAGGGTGCTGAGCCATTGGTGTTCCTCGACTATGTTGCTGTTGGCCACAACGAGCCAGCTAAGGTCGAGGCTATCGTGGCAGGTGTTGCTGAGGGTTGCCGTCAGGCTGGTTGTGCATTGGTTGGTGGCGAGACTGCCGAGATGCCAGGTATGTACCAGGATGGCGAGTACGATATCGCTGGTTTCACAGTAGGTGTTGTTGAGCGTTCAAAGCTCATCGATGCAGGCGAGCGTGTTAAGGTTGGTGATGTGTTGGTAGGTATCGCCTCAAGCGGTGTTCACTCTAACGGCTTTAGCCTTGTGCGTAAGGTGGTTAGCGACAATGGTCTCAAACTCTCTGAGACATATCCAGAGATTGAGGGTCGCACTCTCGGTGAGGCACTCTTGGAGCCTACACGTATCTATGTTAAGCAGGTGTTGAAGGTTATCGCTGAGTGCGATGTTCACGGTATTAGTCACATCACTGGTGGTGGTTTCGATGAGAATATCCCACGTATCTTGAAGGATGGACAGGGAGTCGAGGTTAAGGAGGGTAGCTGGGAGATTTTGCCAGTGTTCCGCCTCTTGGAGAAGTATGGCAAGGTTGGCCACCGCGAGATGTTCAACATCTTCAATATGGGTATCGGTATGGTTATCGCATTGCCAGAGGAGGATGCTGCTAAGGCTATTGCAATCCTTGAGGAGTGTGGTGAGCGTGCTTCAGTTATCGGCCGCGTTATCGAGGGCGAGGGTGTAACTATCATCTAATCTTAGCTATGAAACGAGTTCGTTTGGCGGTCTTTGCAAGCGGTAGCGGTAGCAACTATGAGGCTATCGCCGAGGCTTGTGCTGATGGCCGTCTCGATGCAGAGATTGTTTTGCTCGTATGCGATAAGCCTGGTGCTAAGGTCCTTGAGCGTGCAAAACGCTTTGGTACAGAGAGCTTTGCTTTTAATCCAAAGGATTACGAGTCGAAGACTGCGTATGAGACTCTCTTGGTGCGTATGCTTCAGGAGCGAGGTGTCGATTTCATCTGCTTGGCAGGTTATATGCGTATCGTTGGCCCTACGCTTCTTGGTGCCTTCGAGCAGCGTATTGTGAATATTCACCCCTCGTTGCTCCCTTCGTTCAAGGGTGCTCACGCAATTCAGGATGCTGTGGACTATGGTGTCAAGATTTTTGGTGTTACCACCCACTTTGTCGACGAGACGCTCGATGGTGGTCGCATCATCGACCAAGGTGCTGTGGTCTATGAGGGTAGCGACATTGAGGAGCTTACCAACCTTATTCACAACATCGAGCATAAGCTCTATGTTAAAACTATTAATAAACTGATAAATAAGAAATATTAAGATATGCGAGCATTAGTTAGTGTTAGCGACAAGTGTGGCGTTGTGGAGTTCTGCGAGAACCTTCGACGTCTTGGCTGGGAGATTATCGCTACGGGAGGTACTCAGAAGCTTCTCGAGGATAGTGGTGTAGCAACAATCGGTATTAGCGAGATCACAGGCTTCCCTGAGATATGCGATGGTCGTGTTAAGACCCTTCACCCAAAAGTGCACGGTGGTCTCTTGGCTCGTCGCGATGACGAGAGCCACCTCCAGGCACTCCGCGAGAACTCTATTGAGTTTATCGATATGGTGTGTGTTAACCTCTATCCATTCCGTCAGACTATCTCTAAGCCAGATGTGAAGATGGAGGATGCTATCGAGAATATAGATATCGGTGGCCCATCAATGTTGCGTTCAGCAGCTAAGAACTATCGTGACGTTACTGTTGTCTGCGATCCATCGGACTATGCACGCATCATCCGTGAGATTGAGGAGGGTGGTAACACAACTCTTAAAACACGTCTTGAGCTCTCAGCAAAGGCTTATACCCACACTGCTGAATACGATATGTGCATCGCTACATATATGCGTAAGCAGGCTGAGCTCAACGAGAAGCTCTTTGCATCGTTCGATTTGGTTCAGACGTTACGTTATGGCGAGAATCCTCACCAGTCGGCTAAGTTCTTTGCTTCGGCTGATAGAGTGCCATTTTCATTGGCTACTGCTAAGCAGCTTAACGGTAAGGAGATGTCATACAACAATATTCAGGATGCAAACGCAGCGTTGAACATCGTGCGTGAGTTCAAGGAGCCTTTTGCTGTTGGCCTCAAGCATATGAACCCTTGCGGCGCTGCTATTGGTAAGAATATCAAGGAGGCTTGGGAGAAGGCCTATGCTGCTGATACAGTAAGTATTTTCGGTGGTATTGTGGCTGTTAACCGTGAGCTCACTAAGGAGGTTGCTGAGCTTATGAAGCCTATCTTCTTGGAGATTATTATGGCTCCTTCATTCAGCGATGAGGCTCTTGAGATTCTCTCCACAAAGAAGAACTTGCGTCTCTTGCAGGTTGATATGGACGAGTGTGCCGATACACAGACTCAGTATGTGTCGGTAAATGGCGGCTTGCTTGTGCAGCAGCTCGACACCGAGACTCGTGAGGTTGTTGCCGATATGTGCGTGACTGAGCGTAAGCCATCGGCCGCAGAGCTCGAGGATATGAACTTCGGCTGGCGAATTGTTAAGCACGTTAAGTCTAACGCTATTGTGGCTGTTAAGGATGGTCACACAGTGGGTGTTGGTGCTGGTCAGATGAACCGTGTGGGCTCTGCTGAGATCGCCTTAAAGCAGGCTAAGGCAGCAGGCTTCACTGAGGGTCTTGTGCTCGCCTCTGATGGTTTCTTCCCATTCGACGATACTGTTACTCTTGCTGAGCAGTATGGCGTTACAGCTCTTGTTCAGCCAGGTGGTAGCGTTCGTGATGAGGACTCTGTGAAGAAGGCCAACGAGTTTGGTATGACGATGCTGGTAACAGGTATGCGTCACTTCAAACATTAATTTGTTGTTATAAGGGGCAATCTTCGACGCTTTGTTTGCCTGAAAATGCTCATTTACCTCAAGTAAACTCTGCTTTTCAGTCTGTGCAAATCGCCAAATCTTACCCCTTCTAACCACAAATTGTAGTGCCTGAAAAGATATTAAATATAATAGGTATATAAATTATGAAAGTATTGGTTATTGGTTCGGGCGGTCGTGAGCACGCTATTGTCGAGGCTCTGTCACGCTCACCAAAGGCATCAAAAATATATGCAGCACCTGGTAATGCTGGTATCGCAGCATTAGCCGAGTGTGTAGCAATTAAGGATACCGATGTTGAAGGTCTTGTGGAGTTTGCTAAGAGCAATGGTGTTGAGTTCACTGTTGTTGGCCCAGAGGCATCTTTGGCGGCAGGTGTTGTCGACCGTTTCCGCGAGGAGGGTCTCAAAATTTTCGGTCCAACAAAGGCTGCTGCTGCGATTGAGGCAAGCAAGGATTTTGCTAAGCGTCTTATGGTTAAGTACGACGTGCCTACAGCAACCTACGCAACATTCTCAGATTTCGACGAGGCTTTGGCCTATGTTAAGAGGGGCTCGCTTCCTACAGTGCTCAAGTATGATGGTCTTGCAGCAGGTAAGGGTGTGGTCATCGCAACAACTATGGAGGAGGCAGAGGCTACACTTCGCGATATGCTTCTTGATACTCGCTTTGGAAAGGGTAGTGTGGTCATCGAGGAGTTCCTCACTGGCGAGGAGTTCTCACTGATGTGCTTCGTTGCTGGTAATAAGATTTGTGCAATGCCTGTTGCTCAGGACCACAAGCGTGCCTATGACAACGACGAGGGCCCAAATACAGGTGGTATGGGTGCCTACACCGAGCTTCCTTTCATCAATAAGGAGGACCACGACTATGCAATGGCAAATATTATGCAGCGTGTTGCCGATGCGATGGTTTCGGAGGGTACTCCATTTACAGGTGTGCTCTATGGCGGTTTGATGAAGACTCCACAGGGCATTAAGGTTATTGAGTTTAACGCACGCTTTGGTGACCCCGAGACAGAGGTAGTGTTGCCACGCCTTAAGAGCGATGCGGTAGATGTATTTATGGCTGTAGCCAACAACGAGGCTCCTGAGGTAGAGTGGAGCAACGCGGCTACACTCGGCATCGTACTTGCATCAAAGGGCTATCCTGGTGACTATGCCAAGGGCTTTGCTATCAAGGGCATTGAGCGTGTAGAGTCTAAGGTTTATCATATGGGTACGGCTCTCAAAGATAGTGAGTTGGTTACTGCTGGCGGTCGTGTGATGATCGTCGTAGCGTCGGCTCCAACGCTTCAGGAGGCTCAGATGAAGGCACGCGAGGATATCGCAAAGATCGAGTGCTCGAATCTGTTCCACCGTACCGATATCGGTAATAAAGCGTTCAAATAAAAATTAAGAAAATGAGTGAAATAATTAATGGTAAGGAGATTGCAAAATCTCTAAAGGAGGGTTTGGCGGCTAAGGTCGTTGAACTTAACGAGAAGTATGGTCGCACACCAAACCTTGTCGTTATCCTCGTTGGCGATGATCCAGGTAGCGTTTCATATGTAACAGGTAAGGCTAAGGCTGCCAATGAGGTGGGCATTCGAAATACTACGTTGCGTTTCCCCGATACCATCACTGAGGAAGAGCTGCTTGCAAAGGTCGAGGAGCTCAACAACGATGCTGATGTTGACGGAATCCTTGTGCAGCTACCTTTGCCAAAGCATATCGACGAGAGTAAGGTTATCGCAGCCATCTCTATCGAGAAGGATGTCGATGCCTTCGCTCCATTGAGTGTGGCACGCCTCTGGCTCAAACAGCCAACAGTGGTTCCTTGCACGCCTAACGGTATTATAAAGCTCTTGAAGAGCACTGGTGTCGAGATTGAGGGTAAGGAGGCTGTGGTTATTGGTCGTAGCAACATCGTAGGTTTGCCTGTGGCAAAGCTCTTGTTGGACGAGAATGCAACGGTCACTATCGCACACTCTCGCACAAGCAATCTTGCGGAGGTAACACGTCGTGCTGATATACTTGTCGTGGCTATTGGTCGTGAGCGTCTTGTTACTGCCGATATGATCAAGCCAGGTGCTGTGGTTATCGACGTTGGTGTCAACCGCGATAGCCGCACTGGCAAGCTATGTGGCGATGTCGACTACGAGCAAGCTAAGGAGGTAGCAGCATATATCACTCCAGTTCCAGGTGGTGTAGGTCCTATGACCATCGCTTGCCTTATGGAGAATACTGTTGAGAATTTTATTAAGAAAGTAGAAAAATAATACTAACCTAACTAACATTTCATTACTATGATTGAGCGATATAGTAGGGAGATTATGCGTAAGGTGTGGACTGAGCAGAACAAGTTCGACGCATACCTGCGTGTAGAGATTTTGGCCTCTGAGGCGTGGAGCCAGCTTGGCGTTGTTCCAAAGGAGGATGTCGAGAAGTTGTGGAAAGATGCTAAGTTCGATATCAACCGCATTTACGAGATTGAGCAGCAGACACGCCACGATATCGTAGCGTTTACGCGTGCCGTGAGCGAGAGCCTCGGCGAGGAGCGTAAGTGGGTTCACTACGGTCTTACAAGTACAGACGTTGTTGATACAGCTAATGGCTACCTCCTCAAGCAGGCAAATGCCATCCTTTTGGACGATATCGAGAAGATGCTCGAGGTGTTGCGTCAGCGTGCTATCGAGTTCAAGGCTACACCTTGCATCGGCCGTACTCACGGTATTCACGCCGACATCACCTGCTTTGGTTTGAAGTGGGCGTTATGGTACGAGGAGATGAAGCGTAATCTCAACCGCTTTGTCACTGCAGCTCGCGGCGTAGAGGTTGGTAAGATCTCTGGTGCTGTGGGTAACTTCGCAAATATCCCTCCATTCATCCAGGACTATGTGTGCGAGAAGCTCGGTATCGAGAGTGCTAACATCTCAACACAGGTTATCCAGCGTGACCGCCACGCTTACTATATGGCTACTCTTGCAGTTATAGCATCGAGCATCGAGCAGATGGCTATGGAGATTCGTAATTTGCAGCGTACCGAGGTACACGAGGTAGAGGAGTCATTTGGTAAGGGTCAGAAGGGTTCAAGTGCAATGCCTCACAAGCGTAACCCTATCTCGAGCGAGAATATGTGTGGCTGTGCTCGTGTTATGCGTGGCTATATGGCAGCGTTCTACGAGAACGTCGCTTTGTGGCACGAGCGTGATATCTCACACTCATCTACTGAGCGTATCATCTTGCCAGATGCAACAATGCTTCTCGACTATATGCTCAACCGCTTCCGTGGTATCCTCGAGAACCTCGTGGTGTTCAAGGATGTGATGATGGAGAATATCTATCGTACTCGTAAGGTTATCTTTGCACAGCGTGTGATGAACGCTCTTATCGAGAAGGGCTTTTCACGCGAGCAGGCTTACGACACTGTTCAGCCTGTCGCTATGCGTGCAATGAGTGAGCGTGCTGACTATCAGGAGCTTCTTGCTGAGACACCTGCAGTTATGGAGGTGCTAACTCGCGATGAGTTGGATGCTTGTTTTACTCTTGAGTACTACCTCAAGAACGTGGACTTCATCTTCGATCGCGTAGGTATCGAGTAGTCGATATAACGTTATGAAAACGAACTTCCCCGAAGGCGTAATGCCATCGGGGAAGTTTTTGTATTGTCTAAGAGTTGGCCTCTTATGGTGATGCTTAAGTCTCTATTTGAAGTAGATGTCTAAGAGCTCCTTAGCTGCAATGAACGACGAGAGCTTAGCATCGAGCACTCGCTGCTCGACATCGGCCATTCGAGCCTCGATCTCAGGGTTGTTGTAGAAGCTCGACTTGAGAGTCTCGTTGATAGTCTCATACATCCAATACTTATTCTGTCGGTTGCGGTTGGCCATAAAGTAGCCGTTGAGCTCAATGTGTTGCAAGTACTGCTCAACACCTTGCCATACCTCCTCAAGACCTGTGCCCACGTGCGATGAGCAGGTGTATACCTGAGGACGCCAGCCCGAGTCAGCAAGAGGGAAGAGGTGAAGAGCACCTTGATACTGTGCTTTAGCGAGCTCGGCCTTCTTGATATTTTCACCATCAGCCTTGGTGATAACCATCATATCTGCCATCTCCATAATGCCTCGCTTGATGCCCTGAAGCTCATCGCCAGCACCCGAAATCTGAAGCATCATAAACATATCTACCATCGAGTGAACAGCGGTCTCTGATTGACCAACACCCACGGTCTCGATGAATATTACGTCGTAGCCGGCAGCCTCGCAGAGTACAATAGTCTCGCGTGTCTTGCGTGCTACGCCACCGAGCGAACCTGCTGAAGGTGAAGGACGTACAAAGATATTTGGGTTGTGACATATGCTCTCCATACGGGTCTTATCACCCAGGATTGAGCCGCCACTACGCTCCGAACTTGGGTCGATAGCCAACACAGCAAGCTTGTGGTTGTACGATGTAACCATATTGCCTACTGCCTCGATAAAACTCGACTTACCAGCACCTGGAACACCGGTAATACCTATGCGAACAGACTTGCCAGAGTGGGGTAGGCATCGCTCGATGATATCTTGTGCCTGTGCATAGTGTGTAGGATTGTTGCTCTCAATTAGAGTGATTGCCTGAGCAAGAATTGTTATGTTGCCAGCAAGGATTCCCTCGACATACTCATCAGTGGTCATCACTCGACGTTTGCGACGCACAAAGTAGGGGTTTACAACGGGCTTCTCCTCGACACCTTCGGTGACGTTGAGTGCACTGTCGTGGTGCTGATCAAGATACTCCTTTTCGTAGTGTTCTATCTTTGTATATGACATTATATCAGTTGTTTATAAGGTTATACTCTCTGTTTTATTCCGACTTGATTACTCTCTTTAGCTCGCTGTTGTCAAGCTGTATTAGTGACCCAAACCATTGTACGCGTCGTGAGCGAGTCTCATATATCACGCCAAATGGAATGTGCTGCACGTTAAAACTCTCGAAGGTTTTGAAACCGTTGTCGAAAGCCATTATTGTATCGTTGGTCGCAAAGCCCGACAGCACCTCTTGTTCGAATCCATCTTGCTCGGGGGTGAGCAATACTACAGCAAGGTCCTCCCGCCAGGGCTCTGAGAGTTGGGTAAAGTGCTTAATTGCCTCGAGTGTAGGTTGGCTCTCGGAGTGCATAAATATTATGCAGGCGTAGGCCTTATCGATCATCTTGAGTTCGGAGCCTGCCGACGAGTCGACATCGATGTCGGGAAGTCGCCCACCAAGACGCAGGGGCTGGGCCTCGGAGCTGATTATCATTGCCGCGATGGCGAATATGGTTAGTACAATCTGTTTCATCATCGATTTGGGCGTTTTACACACCTATTCTTTGGAATGCGAAGTTAATATTTTTTTTGCCAATAATCAATTTCTTGGCTCAATTTTTTGGAGTTTTCTCAGGTTTTATTTTTTCAAAATAGTGTTTTGGTGCAATTGTGTTAATTTTGCGAAAAAATAGGTCGAAATATTTCGCTGTTTCAAAAAAATAGGGTATCTTTGAATGATTTTTGGGAATAGGGAACGAATTTCAATTTCAAAAAAAATATTAAGTTAAACTTTATAAAAACTAAACTATTATGAAAGTATCGCACATTGAGCACCTCGGCATCGCTGTTAACAGCTTGGAGGAGGCAATTCCTTACTGGGAGAACGTATTGGGTCTTAAGTGTTACGCTATCGAGGAGGTGGCTGACCAGAAGGTTAAGACTGCATTCTTTATGTTGGGTCAGACAAAGATCGAGCTTTTGGAGCCAACTTCACCTGAGTCAACTATCGCTAAGTATCTCGAGACTAAGGGTGCTGGTATTCACCATATGGCTCTCGCTTGCGAGAATATCGAGGAGCAGCTCGCAGACGCTGAGGCTCGCGGTATCCGTCTCATCGACAAGACTCCACGTAAGGGTGCAGAGGGTCTTACTATCGCATTCCTTCATCCAAAGTCAACTCAGGGTATTTTGACTGAGCTTTGCGAGAATAAGAACAAGTAGTCTAAGTCGCAGATTATAAACAAAAAAAACAATAATAAAACATATTTCACTATGAGCGAAATTCAGAAAGCAATTGAGAAGTTGATGGACAACCGTCAGACGGCTCGTATGGGTGGTGGCCAGAAGGCTATCGACAAGCAGCACGAGAAGGGTAAGTACACTGCTCGTGAGCGTATCGCTATGCTCTTGGACGAGGGTAGCTTCGAGGAGTTCGATATGTTTGTGACTCACCGTTGCTATGACTTCGGTATGGATGCAAAGCACACATTCGGTGATGGCGTTGTGACTGGTTACGGTACCATCGCTGGCCGTTTGGTTTATGTCTTCGCACAGGACTTTACTGTAACAGCAGGTTCTTTGTCTATCTCATTGGCTGACAAGATTTGCAAGGTTATGGATATGGCTGTTCGCAACGGTGCTCCTTGTATCGGTCTTAACGACTCAGGTGGTGCTCGTATCCAGGAGGGTGTAAACGCTTTGGCTGGTTACGCTAACATCTTCCAGCGTAACGTGATGGCTTCAGGTGTTATCCCACAGATCTCAGCTATCTTCGGTCCTTGTGCTGGTGGTGCAGTTTACTCACCTGCTTTGACCGACTTCATCATTATGCGTCGTGAGACATCAAATATGTTCTTGACTGGTCCTAAGGTTGTTAAGACCGTTACTGGTGAGGATGTAACTCAGGAACAGTTGGGTGGTGCTAATATGCACACTACAAAGTCTGGCGTTGCTCAGTTCGCAGTTGATTCTGAGGAGGAGGGCTTGAAGCTTATTCGCGACCTTCTCTCATATATGCCACAGAACTACACAGCACTCGTGCCAGATCAGCCTTGCACAGACGATATCGCACGTAAGGAGGATATCTTGAATGAGATCATTCCTGACAATCCTAACAAGCCATACGATATGATGGAGGTTATCAAGTCTATCGTTGATAATGGTGAGTTCTTGGAGTCTGCAGCAGCTTATGCTAAGAACATCATCACAGGTTTTGCTCGTTTCAATGGTCAGTCAGTAGGTATCATCGCTAACCAGCCTAAGTTTATGGCGGGTGTACTTGATATCAACGCTTCACGCAAGGCTGCTCGTTTCGTTCGTTTCTGCGATGCGTTTAACATTCCACTCGTTACTTTGGTTGACGTTCCTGGCTTCTTGCCTGGTACAGCTCAGGAGTATGGTGGTGTTATCACTCACGGTGCTAAGCTCTTGTTTGCTTACTGCGAGGCTACAGTGCCTAAGGTGACTGTTACATTGCGTAAGGCTTACGGTGGTGCTTACATCGTTATGTCATCTAAGCACATCCGTGGCGACGTGAACTATGCTTGGCCAACTGCAGAGATCGCAGTTATGGGTGCAAGCGGTGCAGTAGAGGTATTGCACGCTAAGGCTTTGGCTTCATTCGAGAACAAGGAGGATAAGGCTAAGTTTGTAGCAGAGAAGGAGCAGGAGTACCGCGACAAGTTCTCTAACCCTTACAATGCTGCTCGCTACGGCTATATCGACGATGTTATCGAGCCACGCAACACTCGTTTCCGCGTGATCCGTGCTTTGGAGTCATTGCGTAACAAGCGTCTTGAGAATCCTGCTAAGCGTCATAACAACATTCCTTTGTAGTATTAATAAATATTAGGTAAGTTATGATGTTACTTGCAGCAACAAATTGGGGTAATGCGGGCCTTATGGCACTCGTCAGCATTTTGCTGGTATTCGTAGTGCTTATTCTTCTTATCTTCATCTTGAAGCTCTTCGGAGTTATCTTTGCTGAGAAGAAGACGGCTGCAGCTGCCTCTGTAGGTGCATCATCTGACGAGATTAGTGATGAGGAGGTGGCAGCCATTGCAATGGCTGTCAACCTCTTCTTCAACCGTCACGATGAGGAGAGCGACGTACTTACTTTCCGCCAGAACCACGATGTTTCGGCTTGGCAGGTACGTAATATTCACAAGCAATTGTAAAACAAAAACACCAAAGTTAACTAACACGCAATTATGCAGAAATTCAAATTCAATATTAACGGTAAGGGCTACGAGGCAATCGTCGAGGAGACCGAGCGTAACACAGCTCGTGTAGAGCTTAACGGTAAGAGCTACACTGTTCAGATCGAGAAAGAGGAGGCTATCGTATCACCTAAGATTGCTGCCGTTAAGCCATCATCATCTTCTTCAGACTTTGTTGATGCACCTCAGCAGGTTATCACTGGCAACGCTGGCTCAATCAAGTCTCCACTGCCAGGCAACGTCTCTAAGATTAAGGTTAAGGAGGGTCAGGCAGTTAAGGCTGGTGAGGTTCTTATGACCTTGGAGGCTATGAAGATGGAGAACGAAATTATGGCTCCAGCTGCTGGTACTGTTAAGAAGATCTACGTGGCTGAGGGTAAGGCAGTTCAGCAGGGTGAGGCTCTTATCGATCTCGCTTAATACTAACTCTTTATTTAACAGAAAAACTTAATATGAAGAGTGTAAAATTCTATTTTTCGTTGCTCCTCTCGGCAGTGATGCTTACCTTGGCTGTTCCTGCAATGGCTCAGGAGGCAGAGGCTGCTACTGAAGAGACTGCAACCGAGCAGGTAGAGTCAGTAGCTGAGGTCACTGAGACCGTGGCTATCGCTGAGTCTCCTGCTGTAGAGGTTGCAGAGGCTGAGGCTGTTGCACACATTGCTAAGAGCACCGAGGGTCGTGACAATGCCGATATCGACGCTGAGTTTAGCGTGGGTAAGGCTATTGGTGACTTCGTGAGCCAGTCAGGTTTCAAGGGCTTTGTTGAGACTGATAAGAATGGTGTCGAGGGTTGGCGTTATGCCGTGATGATCCTCATCTCGTTCTTGTTGCTCTACTTGGCTATCGTTAAGAAGTTTGAGCCATTGTTGCTTATGCCTATCGCATTTGGTATGTTGCTTACCAACTTGCCAGGTGCTGGTATGTTCCACTCAGAGTTGTTCGCTGGTGGTCATGTACACTGGGAGGACTTTGCTCTCGGTTCAGGTGTAGGTCTTTTGGACTACTTGTACCTCGGTGTTAAGCTCGGTATCTATCCTTGCTTGATCTTCATCGGCGTAGGTGCAATGACCGACTTCGGTCCACTCATTGCTAACCCTAAGAGCTTGTTGCTCGGTGCTGCAGCACAGATTGGTATCTTTGCAACATTCCTTGGTGCATTGGCTTTGGGCTTCAACTATTGGGAGTCTGGTTCTATTGGTATCATCGGTGGTGCTGATGGTCCTACAGCTATATACCTCACTTCGAAGCTCGCTCCACACTTGCTCGGTCCTATCGCCGTTGCTGCTTACTCATATATGGCTCTTGTGCCTGTGATCCAGCCTCCTATTATGAAGTTGCTCACAACTGAGAAGGAGCGTAAGATCGAGATGAAGCAGTTGCGTACTGTATCACAGCGTGAGAAGATTATCTTCCCAATCGTTATCACTGCTATCATCGCTATCTTGTTGCCATCTGCAGCTCCACTTATCGGCTGCTTGATGCTCGGTAACTTGATGAAGGAGTGTGGCGTTACTGAGCGTTTGTCAAAGACTGTTCAGAACGAGTTGATGAACATCGTTACCATCTTCCTTGGTATCTCTGTAGGTGCAACTGCAACTGCAGGTTCGTTCCTTAACTTCCAGACTTTGGGTATCCTTACATTGGGTATTGTTGCCTTCTCATTCGGTTCAGCATCTGGCGTTATCTTGGCTAAGATTATGAACCTCTTTACAAAGGAGAAGATCAACCCACTTATCGGTTCTGCTGGTGTATCAGCCGTTCCTATGGCTGCACGCGTATCGCAGACTGTTGGTCAGCAGTACAACCCAAGCAACTTCTTGTTGATGCACGCTATGGGTCCTAACGTAGCAGGTGTTATCGGCTCTGCAGTTGCAGCAGGTATTCTCTTGGCATTCCTTCCATTGTAATCAGTGGTTGGCTTTTAGCCAAGCAAAAAGAGGAGTCCGTCGAGTATTCTCGGCGGACTCTTTCTTTGTAGTATGTAGTTGCTACTTACTGCTTATGCTCGTCGCTCCACGATGCGTAGGGGTAGTTGCGAAGGTGCGAGTTGTAGAAGCGTTTCTCGCCCGTCACCTCGCGACCTAACCACTCTGGATGTGAGAACTCTTCGTCGGCACGCGAAAGCTCAATCTCAGCGATTGTTAATCCCTCATTCTCGCCGTGAAACTCGTCAACTTCGAAGGTGTGGCCTTGATGCTCAATAAGGTATCTGTGCTTTTCGATGATGGGGCCCTCGGCAAGTTGTAGTAGCTCGCGTGCTTCGTCGCGTGTGATCTCCTTCTCCCACTCAAAGCGTGTTATGCCTCCGTCGACAGAAGGCCCTTTTATTGTTAGCCAACCACGATTGTCACTGATGCGTACTCGCACTGTTCTGCGACCTGAGGCGATGTAGCCTTGCACCATATAGTTACAGGTGTGGGCGAGTTGTTTATACTCGCCCACAACCAAAAACTTACGTTCTATCTCCTGTGCCATAACAATGTGTTACTCCTCGTATGAGAACATTGGATCCCACGATGGAAGCATTGTTGGCTTCTGCTCCAAGAGCTTAAGTGTCTCGGCAGGGATATACTTCTTGTTCACGACTACGCGGAACATATACTCCTCAAACCACTCGTCGGTCATAATGAGGTTGCCCTGCCAGCCTGCCTGTGCACCCCAGCTATTCTCAACCATCCACTTCTTAGCCTCGCCATTCTCGTCGAGGTCTACGGCGATGAGTGTCATAGCGTGTGATGAGCCACTTGCGAATGTGCGTACGCGCTGCTCCTTGTTCATTGGGAACTCAACGCCAAGAAGTGAAGCGTAGTCGAAGTTGTTGATATCGAGCGTACCCTTCTTTGAGAGCAAGAACTTGCCTACGTCACAAGAGAAGTACATCGCAGCATTGTCCTTGATTGATGCGATGGCGAGTGCCTTAACCTCGTCGATAGGGAGGTTGAGATATACCCAGTTCTGACCATCATAAACGTGGCGGTCGTACTCAATCTCATAGACCTTGTGGTACTCTCGTGTTGGGTCGTTCATAATCATCACATAGTCCTCTTCGAGGTCGAGATCGCCGAAGTACTCAGCGTAGAACGACTTAGGAGTGTAGGTCTTGGTGCTTACCACCTCACCCTGCTTGTTGCGAAGCGACCAAGTAAACTCTGTTGGTGGTACACCGTAAGCACGCACAAGCATTGAGTAGATCTCCTTGAGCATCTCCATTTTGAGGGCTGCAGGAGCTCGACGATCTTTCTGCTCGCGGAGCTTGAGACCATACTCGCGGAGCTTCTGTGAGATGAGGTTAGAGATCTGTGATGTGTTGTTCGACTGATAGTTCTCGGGCATCACCTCAGCTGGCACAACGCCATACTTCATAACAAGGTTAGATACGCCAGTAAACTGACCACCATCGCTCAATGGGTTCTTGAACAACCACTCAACCTGACGGTCCTCCATAGGAAGGTTCTTGGTGTCGATTACGGCCTGAAGGAAGAGGTTACACTTCTCGAGCTGGTCGTAGAAGAAGAGATAGTTGTGTGAGAAGGTCATCGAGTTCATATCGTACTTCTCTATCATATCAGCACGAAGCACATTGAGGCCTGTAAATAGCCAGCAGCGACCAGACTGATATTGGTTTGTGATGCCGCTTGTCTTCACGCGGTGCGAGAAGTGCGTGTCGATCATTGCGAGGTTATCTGCATTAATAGCAAGTGTTGCGATAGGTGTCTGTGCAAGGGCGTTGTTTGCTGCACGATCGGCTTGTGTCATTGTGTGTGACGAGCGAATCTCGTTGAGCATAGCCTCGCTGATGCCACCATCGGGTTGCTGTGCACTGATAGTTCCTGCGGCCATAAGTGTGATGGCCAATGTGAAGAGTCGTTTCATTGATATAGGTTTTAGTTGTTAGTTTCTATCCGACAAATTTACAAAAGTTTTTGGTAATTATCAAGAGTCGTTACTCCTTATGTTCTGCTTCTTTGTAGATGTCGCGAAGTCTGTCGGACATATAGTATTGGAATATGCCACGTAGAAGCATATACATCGAGAAAGCGAGCCATATAGCGTTATTGCCAATCATCCATCGTGTGCCGTAGAGCAAGACGAAGAAACTTACCGAGGCCCATATCATCGAATTACGCATTATACGGCTGCGGGTGGCTCCCACCATAATGCCATCCATAACGAAGGGGAGTGCTGCAGCAAGAGGGATGGCTATGATCCAACCTATATACTGCTCTGCTACACCAATGAGTGTCTCAACATCACCCTGCTCGGGGCTTACCAAGATGTTGAATATGTCTCGCCACCAACCAACATATACGCCGATAAATATGAACGACACAGCGAAGCACCAGACGAGGCATAGCTTTATGCATCTGCGTAGCGACACACCATCGCGAGCACCTATAAAGCGACCTGTGAGAGCCTCAGCAGCGTATGCAAAGCCATCGTTCATATAGGAGAAGAGTGTGAAGAACTGCAACAAAATGGCGTTTACTGCCAAGATATTCTTATCTCCGCTATCGGCCGAAGCCTTTGTGAAAAATGTATAGACAGCCACGAGGCAGAAGGTGCGGATGATGATGTCGCCATTGATGCTGAAAAATTGACGCATCGACTTAAGGTCCATAACCTCCTTGAGGCTAACTTTCTCGATGCGGTGGCGATACTTTAATGCTATGATGATGACCATAATCACCACACCTGTCCACTGAGCAACCACCGAGCCGAGAGCAATACCCTCGAGACCCATAGGACCCACAATCGAGAATAGGTAGCTGCAGCCGATGTGTATCAAGTTTACAACGATGGCCACACTCATAGGTATCACAGCGTTCTGCATTCCAGTCAGCCATCCATTAAATGCAAAGAGCATAATGCCCGCAGGGACAGCCCAAATGCGAGTGTAGAAGTATTTGGCTATGATTGAGTCCAAATCAGCATCGTCAGTACTCATAAATCGTATGGAAAATTCTCCAATAGGGTACTGCAGGGCAAATGCAATGATACCCACGCCAAGGGCTACGGCTAACGAACGCCACAACATAAGTGTATATTCGTGGCTGCGATTGGCTCCGAAGGCCTGTGCCGTAAGGCCACTTGTGCCCATACGTATAAATGAGGTGTTCCAATATATAAAGTTAAATATGGTAACACCTATCGACAAGGCTCCTATTGTAGTCGCAGCATCGCTACCACCAACGTGACCAGCTATTATGGTCGAGGCAATGCCCATAAGAGGCACAGTGATGTTGGAAATAATGTTGGGTATCGCAATGCGAAGTATCTCTCTATTCATCGTCGTAAATTCATTTTGCCACAAAGATAATATATTTCGGTGTTTCTGGTATTATTTTTGCAAAAGTTTGTAATCGCCAAAAAAATGGTTACCTTTGCAGGCTAATTTCTATAAAGTATTTATCAACAATGAAAAACAAGACCACAGACTCAACAGCAAACCTTTCACGTTTTGCTCGTGATAAGCGTCAGCGTGTAAGCTCTACAGAGCGTGTTGAGCGAAATCCTCGTCCTCGCCGTGAGGCCGATAATGAGGGTTACAACGATTTCCGTCCAAAGACATCAACTCCAGCACGTCGTTCGTCATTTAACCCACACTTCACCGCAGACAACCGCCTGCGTCCAGAGTATGAGCGTATGAACAATCGTCGCGAGGATAATAACTTTAATAATGAGCGTACAGGCGAGTTCCGTCCACGCCGCACTGATGAGCGTACAGACGAGTTCCGCCCACGTCGCAATGATGAGCGTACAGGTGAGTTCCGTCCACGCCGCACTGAGGAGCGTACAGGTGAGTTCCGTCCACGCCGCACTGAGGAGCGTACAGGTGAGTTCCGTCCACGTCGCACTGATGAGCGTACAGGTGAGTTCCGTCCACGTCGCAATGATGAGCGTACCGGCGAGTTCCGCCCACGCCGCACTGAGGAGCGTTCGGGCGATGTTCGCAAGAGTGATAACCGCAAGGGTGGCTTTGGCTCATCAGAGGGTCGTACACGCACGACAGATGGCAAGAAGCGTAGTGTAGCACCTCGTCGCGATGACAAGGCAAAGTCATATCCTAAGTACAACCCTAATAAGCAGACAGGTGAGATTCGTCTTAACCGCTTTATCTCGCAGTCGGGTGTGTGCTCTCGTCGTGAGGCAGATGAGTTTATCCTTGCAGGTGTAGTGACCGTCAATGGTCAGGTGGTAACTGAGCTTGGTACTAAGATTTTGCCTACTGACGAGGTCCGCTTTAATGACGAGCGTCTACAGGGCGAGAAGAATGTATACCTTGTGCTTAACAAGCCAAAGGGTTATGTTACATCACTCGACGATCCTCACGCCGACAAGACCGTTATGGACCTTGTGCGTGGTGCTTGTAGCGAGCGTGTATACCCTGTAGGTCGTCTCGATAAGAACTCTCTCGGCTTGCTGCTCATTACCAACGATGGCGACATCACACGTCAACTCACACACCCATCATACCACAAGAAGAAGATCTATCAGGTAACTCTAGATAAGCCTCTTACTCGTGCCGATATGGACTCGCTTACTGAGGGTATCACACTCGAGGATGGCGACATCTTTGCTGATGAGGTGGCATATGCATCTGAGGATAAGCGTACTGTAGGTGTAGAGATTCACTCTGGTCGCAATCGTATTGTGCGTCGTATGTTCGAGCACCTCGGCTATGCTGTTCAGAAGCTTGACCGTGTCTACTATGCAGGCCTTACAAAGAAGAACCTCAAGCGTGGTGCTTGGCGATTCCTTACCAAGGATGAGGTTATGCGTCTTAAGACTGGTCAATATGAGTAATTTCTTGTGATAAGCCGCAATCTGCGGCACCAAACATCAACTCCTCGAATGGGACGTACCCCAAGTACTACCCATCCGAGGAGTTTTCGTTTGGCACCACATCTCACGACTTCTGACAAGAAATTTATTGTAATAATGCGGCATCTATGCTGATTGATGTCAAAAAAAAGGATAGGCAATTGCCTATCCTTTTCTGTTATAAAGCCTTGATTAATCGTTCGAGCTCGTCTATATCCTTCTTGGTGGTAGCCCAGCTTGTTACGAATCGTACGATACTCTGCTCCTTGCCTCGGGGACCCCAATAGTCGAACGAGACATTTTTGCGAAGTTGGTCAATAACGTTGTTAGGCAACTCTACGAACTGCTGATTTGTTGGTGAATCAATCATAATTTTATATCCTGCCGCACGGAATATCTCCTTAAGCCTTTGTGCAAGCGAGGTCGCGTGGCAGCCAAGACGCTCATAGAGCCCATTGCGGAACATTGCTCCAAACTGCACACCTAAAAGTCGACCCTTAGCCAAGAGTGCTCCGTGTTGCTTGACAAGTGGAAATAGATTCTTAAGTAATGTCTGGTTTGTTACAACTAAAGCCTCGCCAAAGAGTGTGCCCATCTTTGTGCCACCTATGTAGAATACATCAGCAAGGCGGGCGATATCTTCGAGGGTGAAGTCTGCCTCACGAGATCCGAGGGCATAACCCAAACGAGCTCCATCTATATAGAGAGGTATCTCGTGTTTGTGGCATACCTCGCTAAGCTTGGTAAGCTCATCAAGCGAGTAGATTGTTCCAAACTCCGTAGGTTGCGAAATGTATAACATTCCTGGAGCTACCATATGCTGGTAGGTCTCGTCGGCATAGAACTCCGATATGAATCGCTCTACATCATCGGCCTTGACCTTACCATCGTTGTGGGATAGGGTGAGTACCTTGTGTCCTGAAGCCTCGATAGCTCCCGACTCGTGGATGGCTATATGGCCACTCTCGGCTGCCAATACTCCCTCGTGGCGAGCAAGGATGCCGTCAATAGCGGTGGCGTTGGTCTGCGTACCACCCACCAAGAACATTACCTCGGCATTGTCATTGCCTATAGCTTTGCGGATAAGCTCTTTGGCTTCAATGGTGTATGGGTCGTTGCCATAGCCTGCTGTGAGCTCTAAGTTGGTGCATACCAGGGCATCGAGCACCTCGGGGTGTGCTCCAGCCATATAGTCGGAGTTGAAGCGTATCATATGTTATCGTCGAAATGTCAAAACTGTTCTATTGTCAGCCTGGCTTACATATGAGAAGAACTCCTCTGCAGGGTCGCACATATCCTTCGACATAAGGAAAGGCTCGGTGTAGAATATCTCGCTCATATTGCCGTTCTCATCCTCAGCAATGCCAGCAAAGAGGAAGCGGTCCTGCTCATCCAGACTATAGTACATATCCATAATCTCGGGATTATTGGCGTAGTCGTACATCAACAAATCCTCAAGAAAGGCCTCCTCAGAATACTCTATTCGCATCCACTCCTCATACCACCAGAAGCGGATCTTGTTTGTAGGCGTATTGGTCTTAGCCTCGACAATGGCTATGCATTCGCATTCTGCAAGGTCGTTTGAGTAGGAACTATCTATGGCTATAATCTCTTGTGCGTCAAAGAGCTTTACTAATTCGATGCTCTCGATATATACTTCACTTGTGCCAGCTTCCAACGATGAGAAGCGGAATGAGAACATATCGGTAGTAGGTAAGTTGTTGTCGATGCCAAATGCTATGACAACATACTCGGTGCCAGGCATAAGAGGTGTCAAGGCTTCGCTAAATGGGCCTGAGAAGATGGCTGGATCAAAGTTCTCGATGATGAACATCATCTGCTCATATTCGCTCTCGTATGGTGGAAGCTGCGATGCCGCAAGGAATACACAAGCATACTCTTCGCCTCTCTTTGATGGTGTTACGCTTAGCATCGCATTGTACTGTGTGATGTCGGTTACCTTAATGTCGATTTCAAGGTCGCTCTTTTTGCTCTCGCCTGTTGTGAAGTATGAAACTGTTGGCTCGGAGCAGAGGATAGGCGTCTGCTCATTGCTTACTGCAAAGCATATGACCATATAGTTGGTATTAGGATTCAGTCGCTCGTTGCGTGTCACCACGCCACTATGACTGAACTGATCTGCTGGGATACCCTGATTGTTTATTAGCTCGTTAAATGTGTCGAGTGTCTTGTTGCGGTAGTGAGACAAATAGTCGGCATTGAACTCAGCACCATCGGGGAGATAGTAGCTGTCAGTCTCAGGGATAATGTAGCTGTAATACAAGCCATTGTAGTCGTCTGGTATCATTGTTACCTTCACGCTATTGCCGTTTACATCGGTTGAGATTCCAAAGGTAATGTCTTGTAACTCAGGTGATGTAGTTGTGATTACCTCGTGGTATATCTCTGTTGTTGCCTCGTAGCTATTGCCATCGACATTTACACCATAGCAGTATACAACATACTCGGTTGCAGGGTAGAGATTTGTTACCATATAGCCCATCTTGTCGCCCTTTGCAAGCCACTTCATACCCTCTAAGAATTCGCGAATGGTAATGCCATAGTAGTTGGCATAGTCACGAAGCATTTTAAGGTCATCTTCGATAAGCTCATCGCGGCTGTCAATGCCGTTTGCTACGAAGTGCTTCTTATCAGCGAAGAGCACCACATACTCAATCTCCTTATCTTCTGGTATAATATTAAGATTAATCTCTCTATGTTTTATGTTCTTACCATCGAATCTAAATGGCTTTGTGACTACGTTATTTGGTTCATCTACCCCTGGTTGTAGCTCATTGCTACAAGCTGTGGCGAGGGTGATAAAGGTCAAAATAAGCGTTAGGTTGCGGAGTAATAGTCTCATATTTTACTTTTTTATTCATTATTTAGAGGCAAAGATATTAAAAAATAGTGAATAATGACAAAAAATTTTATTAACTTTGCACTTAAATCCCAAAACTATGAAGGAGAACTATCAAGCCCAAATAGATAAAAGTGTTGAGCTACTATTTGGCTATCTTTCCAATCGTGCTACACAAGAAGAGATATCGCGTATGCGTCAAGCATATCAGTTTGCCGCGTTGGCCCACAGCGAGCAGAAGCGTAAGAGTGGCGAGCCATTCATTATGCATCCCATTGCCGTTGCGAGCATAGTGGCCCGAGAGTTAGAGCTCGGCGATGACCCAATCATCTCGGCCTTTTTGCACGATGTTGTCGAGGATACGGACTTCTCAGTCGAGGATATCCGCTCACGCTTTGGCGACGATGTAGCCTTTCTTGTTGATACCGTCACTAAACGTAAGAAGGACAGCTATGAGCACTCGAAGCAGATTGATAACTATCGTCAAATCCTCGAGTCGGTACACTATGATATTCGAGCTCTGCTCATCAAACTTGCTGACCGTCTGCATAATATGCGTACGCTCGATAGTATGCGTGCCGACAAGCAGATGAAGATTGCCGGTGAGACCGACTACTTCTACGCTCCACTTGCCAATCGCCTTGGCCTCTATCATATTAAGACCGAGCTTGAGAATCTATCGTTTCGCTATCGATGTCCTCGCGACTATGCCGATGTGGAGCGACTTTTGGTAGAGGAACGCACGGCTAATCGTCCTCGCTTGGAGCGATTTATTGCCAAGATATCGGAGATTCTGGCGGCTGCGGGCATTGATGCTCGCACAGAGATTCGCTATCGCAAGCCATATAGCATTTGGCGAAAGATGCAGTCGAAGGGTTGCGATATCAAGCACGTCGATGGCAAGCACTATATTCGTATCATATATCCTAATAACCCATCTATTAGCGAAAAGGCGACGAGCCTCCTGATCTACTCGGCACTTACCGACCACTTTAAGGAGAAGCCAGGTAGTGTGGCAAACTATATAGATGCCCCTAAGGAGAATGGCTATCAGAGCTTCCACGTAAAGCTGCTCAGCGAGCAGGGTGTGTGGGAAGAGGTACATATCTCATCAGAGCGTATGGTGCGAAACTCTCGTCTTGGCTGTACCGCTGAGCGTACCGAAGATAATGTTAAGGCGTGGCTTGAGAAGTTTAAAGCGGTGTTGCAGGATGTGGCTGAGGATAACCACGATATCGAGTTTATGGATGGTGTCACAATGAGCTTCTATAACGACGATATTATGGTCTTTACACCCAAGGGTCGCGGTGTGATTCTGCCTAAGGGTGCTACTGCTCTTGACTTTGCCTTTGAGATACATAGCAAGGTGGGTTCGCAAGCTGTCTATGCACGCATCAACGGAAAACTGTCGTCGTTGCGTACGGTGCTTCATCGAGGCGACTGTGTTGAAATCGGTACGGCAGAAGATGCAAAGCCTGAGCCCGACTGGATGGAGCACGTATCAACCTATCGTGCAAAGCGTTATTTGCGTGGATATTTTGCCAATATGCCTCGTCTTGAGTATGAGCGTTGTGAGCGTTGTCATCCGCTTCCTGGTGATGAGGTTATCGGCTTTAAAGCTCAAAATGGCGAAATTACTCTCCATAAACGAGATTGTCCGCACGCAATTCGTCTTGCGTCGCAACACGGTGACTCGATTCTTGCCCAAAACTTCCCGGAAAATGAGGCCTTCTTGTATCCCGTTCGCATTCGCATTACAGGTATTGATCGCTATCATCTTATGAGCGACTTAATTGATTGTATTACAGATAAATTGCACCTTACAATGTTGTCGCTTGCTACTGAGAATATCGACCGTATTGCAATCTGTACTATCGATTTTTCTGTTCACTCTCTGCACGAGCTTCAGCAAGCTATGGACAGCATTGCTCGCATTGAAGGTATTGATGAGGTGATGCGTTTAGTCTACTCAAAGTAGGAATATATTCAAAATATTGGGTGGAGATTGTCTATTAATATTCGGGCAATCTCCATTTTTTTTGTCCATAAAAGGTGCTACCCCTACCTTTAGGTAGGTTTATTTTGCTTTTTTTGCAATAATCTTCTTTCAAGATGCGTTATAACGAATAAAAAATTGTATCTTTGCCTCTTGATTATGATGAGAACCTATTGCATAGTTTTGCTCTGTGTCGCAACGATGTTTGCGGCTTGTAGCAGTGGTGACACCTTTATTGGTGGTGCCAAGGGTAAGCGTGTGGTCGCCACAGTCGATGATAATGAACTCTTCCTTCGTGACATTCTCGCTGAGATGCCTGAGGGTCTTACAGGTATTGACAGTGCCACGTTTGTGCGTATGTACACAGACAACTGGGTGCTCAATCAGCTCAAGATTGTGCGTGCTAATGAGGTGCTCACATCACAAAAAGATATCGACCGTCTTGTCGAGGACTATCGCCAAACGCTGATTATGCGACAGCTTGACCAGTACTATGTCGACAAGGAGCTTGTGACAGATATCACCGATCGTCAGATTGCGGCTCACTACCGTATGCACTCTTCACAGTTTGTGCTTGATCATCACAAGGTTCGTGGTATCGTTGTGCGTGTTTCGGATAAGTTCCGCAATACCTCAGCTCTGGGTGAGGCGATGCGTAGTGTCTCGATCGATGGAATGGCTGAACTCAACGCCTTTGTCGAGAAACACTCGTTGCAGATGTCGGACCTTACATCAGAGTGGACTACATTCTCTGATTTCTTGAGCTACCTGCCAACGGTACGCACACGCTCTTACGACAACCTGCTGCAGAAGGGCAAGGTGCAGAGTATGAAGTCCGACGATGTTGTCTTCTACTTCCTCATCTCAGATGTTGTGAAAAAGGGTAGTGTGGCACCATTAGAGTGTGTCGAGGATGATATTCGCCGTATGCTCTATGCTGAGCGTCGCTCGGAGATTGTTAAGCGTTATGAGCAGGATCTTAAGTTCGAGGCGGTGGAGAGTGGCCGTGTGACCATCGACGATGTAGCACTTATGGATGCTATGAGCAATAGACCAAAGATTGGCGAACGTAATGTAGTGGTTCAGGAGGCAAATGATGTTGTAGCAGAAGAGGATATTGCACCACGCCGTGAGGAGAAGGCCAAGGAGGAAAAGCCTAAGGAAGACGATGCTAAGAGTGGTGATGAATCAACGTCTAACGATTCAGCGATCGAGGGTGAAGACGTGAAGAAGCCCGTGGTAGAGGCTGGTAGCCAGAAGGGCGATGCTGACTCTACAAAATCTTCAGATGAGGCAGAGTCGCAAACCTCGACTCAGGCTGCAGAGGTCGACTCGCAAAGTAAGGCTGAGTCGGAGAATTAAAGAATTAGTAGTTGGAAATTTGAATGTAAAAGTATATCTATGCGTAAGATAGTTCTTTATGCGGTGACTGCCGCACTTGTGATTACAACAGCCCTCTGTGTCTCGGCACAGCGTCGTCAGGTGATTCTTGATAAGGTTGTGGCTGTTGTTGGTGGTTCATCGATTCTCTACTCCGAGCTTACGGAGTATGCTGAGGCACTTGTCGCTCAGCGTCGCCAGATGGGTTATACATCCGATCGTGACCCTATGCACGAAGCCCTTGAGTCGTTGTTGGAGCAGAAGTTGCTCTACAACCAGGCTCTTATCGACTCGGTGGAGATCTCTCAGGGCGAGGTTAATACACGTATCGAGGCCTATCTCCAGACACTTGTCGAGGAGGCAGGTGGCATCCAGGAGCTTGAGATTCGCGAGCATATGCCTATCTTTAACTATCGCGAGATGTTGCGTAACCGCTATGAGGAGCAGGCCTATGCTCAGTCTATGCAGGCCAATGTGATAGGTAATGTGACAATCGTCCCTGGCGAGGTGGAGCGTTTCTATCGCTCGATTGACAAGGACAGCCTCCCTATTATTGGCGAGCAGTATGTCTACGCCCAGATCACTAAGTTCCCAGCTTCGATGAAGGAGGCAAAGCAACGTACCAAGGAGCGTCTCTTGGATATGCGTGAGCGTATCATCACAGGTCAGACCAGCTTTTCAGTTCTTGCACGTATGTACTCTGTTGATGGCTCGGCACTTTATGGTGGTGAGATGCAGCCTGCACCATCGTCGATGTATGTGCGTCCCTTTGCTGAGGCACTTGAGAAACTAAAGCCAGGTCAGGTATCGGAGATTGTCGAGACAGAGTTTGGTTTCCATATTATCGAGCTCGTCGACAAGAGGGGTGAGTTGTATCACTGCCGTCATATCTTGCTTCGACCAACATATACCAGTGATGAGTTGATGCAGCCAGCACACCAGCTTGATAGTATCGCACGCCTCATACGTCTCGACTCGCTAAAGTTTGAGGATGCGGCTCTGCGTTTCTCTGATGATGCCTCGTCGAAGATGAATGGCGGCATTGTCTCTAATCACGATGTGTTGACTCGTCAGGGTGTCTATGATGGTGCTCGCCTCACAGCTACCCGTTTCCTCAAAGAGGATTTCGGCCTCGAGGGTGGTAAGGCTCTCGAGGACTACAACGCCTTGATGCGTCTCAAGGTTGGAGAGGTCTCTGATTCGTTCCAGACTACTGACTTCAATGGCAACCAGATGAGTAAGATTGTGAAGCTCGTGGAGATTGTTCCCTCTCACGTTGCATCTCTCGAGGATGACTATGTGCGTCTCGAGGAGATGGCCCTAAACCAGAAGCGTGAGCGTGTATTCCGCGAGTGGCTCAACCAAAAGATAGAGTCGATGTATATCTATATCGACCCTGAGTATCGCAACTGGCAGTTTGTGAATCGTAAGTGGATTAAGTAGAAGATAGTTTAAGTAACCCAGATGTTTCGTAAAAAAATAGCAACCCTCACTATCCTCACCCTTGTGGCAGGACTCTTTCTCTATGCTGCAAGTGGTAAGATGTTTATTCGCTACTCAACGCTCGAAAATGCTGAGCCTATCCCAGTCTCAATGACTTCAGAGTCTTCAGCTCCGCAGCAAAAGAGTAGTTCTACAGATCGACGTATGGTAGATATGACTGCCGATGATAGCTACCTTATCGAGAAGGGCGACTCTACAATATTTATCCTTGTTGGTCACTTTGCAGCTCATCACAACGGTGCTGTTATCCTCGCCGATAGTGCTGTGCGTTACTCCAACCAGAGTTTTGAGTGCTTCGGTAATGTGCTTATCAATCAAAACTCAACATATATCTATGGTGAGCGTGCTGAGTATAATCGTATGAATAATACTGCGAAGATCTTCTCGAAACTTGTCAAGGTTGTCGATGAGGATGCTGTGATTTATACCTATGAGTGCGAGTTTAATACTGCAAAGTCTCTTGGTGAGTTCAGTGGCGGATGCTATGCTGATAAGGGTGATAGTCACCTTGAGGCAGATCGAGGATTCTATAATACCAAGACCCACGAACTTAAGGCTTTAGATCGTGTACAGATGCGTGATGCAACCTACCAGGTGCTTAGCGACTCTGTGATTTTTAACACACAGACCGAAGATGCCCAGTACTTCACCAATACACATATTTGGAACGACAAGGATGAGTATCTCTTTGCTAATGAGGGTAGCTACACCAAGAGTAGCGACCTTCACCACCTGACTAAGAGTGCATATATCCTCTCGCCTGAGCGTGAGATTTGGAGTGACACGATTATGTACTATCGTCGCGATGGACATATCATCGCACGACGAAATATCCAGGTTGACGACACTACGCAGAAAATCCTCGGTTTTGCAGACTATGCAGAATGGTGGGATGAGCCAGGCAACGCTTTCTTTACGCGTCGTCCATCGATGATTAACTACGATCCTGAACTCACAGATTCGATATATCTCTCGGCCGATACGTTGTGGATGTACACAATATCTGCACGTCAGGAGTTTGAGAAACAGGATACAACTTCACGCACATCAGAGCGTGGTGAGCTCCCAAATGCGGAGACTGAGCAATCTAAGAGTGGCAACGACACGACAGCAGTCGATAAGTCTCGTGATATGCAGACAGTTCCTGAGGATGCCGCCGAGTCGGAGGTAGCGACTGAACTCAATGCTGTGCAGGGTGGTAGCGACAAGCCAGAACATATGCCTGATGGTGATAAGAGCAAGAGGCGTGATGTGAAGGGCGGCAATAAGCCAACAAATGGAGAGAAGAGCCCTCAGCAACCTATGTCTGGTCCTCAGCAGTCGGAGGCTTCAACAGCCCCACGCACTGCCGTGGATGTTGCTACGCCGGAGACAAGCCACGATAGCTTGACTCCTCAGAGTGTAGATTCGGTTGCTGGTGTTGACAGCGTGATGGTTGATAGCACCGCTGTCGATACAACGAGGTATACTCCTAAGCAGATGCGTCGTCGTGCTAAGGCGGCAGCTCGTGCTCAGCGTGACTCGATAAAGGCACAAAAGAGGGCTATCCAGGATTCGTTGAATGCTATCGACCAGGCTCGTAATGACTCTATCCAGAAGATTAAGGATTCGATTCTTCGTATGAAGATCGACACTATAATTGCTGAGCGTATTGCTCGTAGCTCTCGCCTTGCAGACGAGGAGGCGGCACGTATTGAGCGTATCAAGAAGAGGGCCGAGCAGCGTCGTCGTCATAAGATTGATAAGGCTAAGGCTCGTGCGTTGAAGCGTGGCAAGGTCTATAAAGGTGAGGACTATGCAATTGAGGATAGTGTAGCCACAGATACGATTATGCCAGCCGTTGCCGACTCGCTTAATGTAGATGTAGTTGCCGATTCGATAGCTACCGACTCTCTGTTGCTCGACTCGCTTGAGATTACGCCCGAGATACCAGCCGATAGTGTATATAAGATGATTAAGGCCTATCGTCGTGTTAAGATGTTCCGCTCGGATTCGCAGATGATTTGTGACTCGCTCGTGACACTCAATACCGACTCTGTGGTGCGTATGTACGTAAATCCTGTGATGTGGAACGAAAACAACCAGATTAAGTCAGACTCAACGTGGGTGTATACAAGCAATCAGAAGATTACAAAGGCTCACTTTATGGGTGCACCAATTATGGGTGCTCAGATCGACACTGCTTGCTACAATCAGGTGAAGGGTAGAGATATGACTGCATATTTCGAGAACGGTCAGGTCTATCGTTATGATGTCGACGGCAATGCTCAAACGCTCTACTATATGCAGGAGGAGGATGCTCCCGATGTGACAGCGATGATGTATATCGAGAGCTCGGCAATCAGCTTCCACCTCAATGAGGGAGAGATGGACCACATCGTATTCAAGCAGAATCCAGAGTATGTGCTCTATCCTATGAATATGATTCCAGATACTCAGGAGCGTATCCTTCAGGGCTTCGTGTGGAACGACTCGTTGCGTCCTTCACGTAGCGAGATTTGCGATCGTCATCCTCGCGGAACGCGACGAGAGAACATCGCTAACCTGCGTAAACCTACGTTCCCAATCACCGAGCGTATCGACTACGACCGTCGACGTCTTGTGGAGAATCGTATGTGGAAGGATCGCCTCGATAGGCTCACGCCTGAGGTTATTGAGTGGCGTAATGCGTGCCCATCATATAAGAATAGACGTAAGTAATGAGAAATCGTATAAACATAATATCAGTTGTGCTTGGTGGACTTTTTGTGATGTTCACCTCGCCGCTTTATGCTCAGTCGTCTGTCGGCTGTGATGCTCACCGCACCCGCCTTATTCCCTATCCGTCGGCCTCGACAGCTGCGGCTCACGGCTTAGAGCGTCAGCGATATATGCAGCCAATCACCGAGTGGGAGCGTCCCGAAAATACGGTGTTGCGTGCAAAGTACACCTTCCCATTCTCGTGGCTCGAGCGTCAGGTCTATCTGCGAGTGGAGGATGCTTATCAGCCATACGAGGTATATATCAATGGTAAGTTCGCGGGATCGTCACGCAATGGCTTTGCAGCCTCGGAGTTTAATATTACCAAGCTCTCGCGTGAAGATTTGAACGATGTTGAGATACGTCTTCTCTCTGCCGATGAGGTCAACAAAATTGAGTGCTTTGAGCGTGGTGCGAACACCCTCAAGGTCTTTGTTGTCTCGCAGCCTCGTGTGCGTGTGCGTGACATTGCGTGGAGTGCCGAGGTTGGCAAGCAGGGTGTGGTGAATAGCAATTTCGAGGTTGTTATGCACAACGCTACGGTTGGCGATAAGGTATCTACCATATATTATGAACTATATCTCAACGACACAATCCGCCTTGGTGGTGGTCACCGCGACGTAGCTTTGGGTCGATATGGTGTCGACACAATGCGTTTCGGTTTTCCTGTGCCCGACTCTGTGGTGTGGCAAGGGTCTAAGCCTTACAACGTACGTCTTCTGCTGAAAAATCGTGTCGAAGGTCGCGATGTTGAGTTCTATGACTTTCCTGTCTCGCTGGTCGACTTGAGATATGAGAAGGGTATGTTCTATATTAATAATAAAGCTTGCGATATAGACTTTACGCCTATGTCACCATCCTCGACTGTGGACGATGTTGCAAAAGCTATCAAACGCGGTGTGCGTAGTATCCGTTTTACGGCAGGTAGCGTCTCGGAGGAGGTTCTCAACTACTGCGATGCGGAGGGTATCTTCGTGGCACTAACAGCACCGATCAACTCATCATCATCGGGAAGTTCGCGTAAGCGTGGTGGCAACCCATCTAATGACCCAGGGTGGCGTGAGGAGTACGTAGCACGAACACTTCAACTATATTATACCACAAAGCGTCATACGTCGGTGGTTGCCTATGTCTTGGCTGATGATAGTGCGAACGGCATCTCGCTTTATGAGAGCTATCTTGCTCTGAAGAGCGTCATTGACAGCCGTCCAGTATTCTATTTCGATGGCTCTCGCGAGTGGAATAGCGACCATTTGAAGTAGGGTGGTTGCATATCACAGCTATGCAACAGATTGCAATGTCGGTGTATTCGGCTGATTAACATCTGATGATATGAGACGTATATACTCTCTTTTTGTATTATTTGCACTTTTGGCTCTTGCTATTGCTTGCAATAAGGAGGACGAACCTGTGCTTGAGTTTGATCCCTATTGCGATCTTAAACCGGAGTTTAGTGCAGATGGAGGCTCGATGCACTACAAATTCTCTGCAGATTATGATTGGAGAATCGAGTGTGCCGACGAATGGGTGAGTGTCGAGCCAGAGTCGGGCACAAAGCTTGATGGCTCGTTTACAATAAACGTTGAGTCGCACGATGCTGGCGAGGTGCGAACAAGTAGCATTACTATTATCCTTGATAATGGAAGGTCTCTCTCTCTACCTATTTTGCAGCGTATGCGTGAGCGTTATGATGTTGAACCTGTAGATGCGTATATTGTTGATGTCGAGGCTTCGATGCTCGAAATAGAGGTCAATACAAATATAGAATATACCATTGAGATCCCTGTTGGTAAGTCTTGGATTAAGCTCCTTGAGACCCGATCTATGCGTGCGGAGACTCTTAGCTTTCAGATAGAGGAGAATCTCTCTGAGAAGTCTCGTGTGGCTGTCGTCGAGGCACACGATGTTCGCAATAGCGATGAGGTGATTCACACGTTCACCATTGTGCAGTCGGCACCTGGTGAGGCTACCAACGAGATTCTATACGAGTCCAACAGTGTGCGTGTTGACCTTAATACTACTGATGGCTTTGGCTCTGCCTTTGCCATTCATCTCTTTGATGGTCGCAATGGTCGTATCGTCTTCAACGACGAGATTGTCGCAATTCCCCATCGTGCATTTGCTGGCAATAGCGAGATGGCGAATATAAAGCTACCACGCAACCTTAGAAGAGTTGATGAAGAGGCCTTCGAGGGTTGTTCATCGCTTGAGATACTAGACCTCCCATCGGGACTCTCTACTCTTGGATATAGAGCATTCGCCAACTGTACTGGTATTACCAAGTTTGTCTTACCCGCATCTCTAAGCACACTTGGCGGCTCTCTGTTTGATGGTTGCAGTGGCGACCTTGTTGTATGCTGCAAGGTGCCCGCCCAGAAGGGAGCATTCGACGAGGATCACTGGTTGTTTGGCTCAGCGTTTGCGGCTGTTGCAGTTAAAAATAATCTTGGAAGATATGCCTTTTATGGTTATGAGCCTCTACGCGAGATATCGTTTGGCTCATCGTGCAGAGGTGTCGATCAAGGTGCCTTCGAGCATTGCACTATTGAGAGAGTTGTGGCTGAGTCGATGGATGCTTGGTGTAGTATATCATTTACTAACGCATCTGCAAATCCTCTTCATACGGAAGAGAGCCACCTTATCATAGACAATAGTGAGGTAGCCCACCTTGAGGCCGTTGGCATTAAGTCGATTGGCAGCTACGCTTTCTATAACTATAATAGGCTTGAGAGTATTATGCTTGACGACAATGTGGTGAGCATCGGTATGGGGGCCTTTGGCGAGTGTAGCATCGAGTCAGCATATCTGGGTAGCAGCATTGTATCGGTGGGTAGAGCGGCTTTTGAGAATTGTCATATCGCGACTCTTGAGATAAATTTCAATACCCCCAATTTTGAGGTAAATGCGACAAGATCGAACCACTGGCTATATGGCCTACTTGTCGATACGGTGATCTTTGGTAATGATGTCGAGATGATTGGCGATTTTGCCCTCTCGGCATTGAACCTTGGCACTGTGTCGATTGGCGAAAACGTTGCTGCCGTGGGTCGTGGTGCCTTTGCAAACTGTGATAATCTCTACGATGTAACGCTCGGCAATGGTGTCAATAAGATTTGCGAACACGCATTCTTCGAGTGTGCAAAGATAGAGACTATCACACTTCCTGAGTCGCTCGAGGTGTTGGAGGATTATGCTCTCAATGGCTGCGAGTCGATTATAAGCATTACTATCCCAGAGCGAGTTACAACAATAGGCGAGTATTGCTTTGCTAATTGCTCGTCGCTTGAGACACTATATCTAATGCCTACGACTCCACCTTCGCTTGAGAATATCTACGCTATCCCAGAGGGTGTCGATATCTTTGTCCCATCTGAGAGCCTTGATCTCTATCGCACAGCCGAGGTGTGGAGAAGACTTGCAGATGCTATTCAGTGATGTTGCAAAGATTTTATCGTGTGCAATCTCAGCTTAAGATATTGAGCTACATCAGGTAGGTATCAACCTCTCCGTAGCACGTCACGACATCGCGACGATTTGGTATCGAGTATACGTCAACAGATATCTTGTCAGTGCAGTTGTAGAGAGCATCGTGGCAAGAGATATCGTAGTGTGACTCGCCAAATTTATTGTTGCCGTAGTAGTTACAAGGGCTACTTGTGGTGATTGTGAGTGTGATTGGCTTTGTGGAGCTCTCAATCTTGTCGCGAGTGATTATTGAACCCTCGTAGTTGATATATGCCTCGAGATAGCTGCCAATGTAGTCTTCGCGTTCTACATATTGAAATGTGAAGACGATATCTGCACTTCCTGTCGACTCTGCAATGTGTAGAGAGCTGAACTCAGCTCTGATACCTCCGTTATCTGTGGGTGTTAGCACAATGTCGTAGCCCGAACCAGAGTGTCGCTTAACTCTCCATACCCCCTCACCGAGGCTTTTGTTGCCAGTATTGTACGATACGTATGATCCGTTTTTACTCTTTATGCTATATGATCCCGATCCTCCGGTGGTGATTAGCTCCACATCTCCAAAGTAGCGTGTTATTAGCTTACTACGCAAAATTGGGTCAGTTTCATTTATCACCGTGTTGAAGTTAAGGGCGTGGATAAGTGCCTCGGCTGTGAACTCGATGTCAATCTTAGCCTCACTCCAAATCGTTTTGCCCAGCAATGAGGCATCGCGATATTCGCCACTGCCACTCTTACAAGCTGTAGCAATCACAGCTATAGATATAAGCAAAATATGATATATTTGTTTCATAGTCCCAATTTTTAAAATCTAACACCAAAGCCACCTCTAACAACTCCTCCAATACCTCCGCCAATCTCAGCATAGCCATAGACGCGTTGTCCGAGTTGGAGTCCAATCCAGGTGTTGTCGTACATTGGGATAGTCTCGTTATATCCCGATGTCGATGTTACGTACATAGCACCAATGCCGATTGATGAATACATCGAGAGAATATTGCGGTGCAACCAGCTAAAACGTATGTCTACGAGGGCTGTTGTCACAACTCTGCTGTTGCGTCTGAAGAGTCTATTAGTGCCTACGTGGCGTTTGGCAGATGTCTGTAAGCCTACCACAGCCTTGACGCCGAGTCCCAGCCAATGTTTAATGCTGTAGTGATATTCGAGCGAAAGGGCTGGAACTGTTGTGGTGGGAGTGTCGTAGTAGCGAGCATCTGCAAGCTTTTCGCCAAAGGTGTCGATATAATTGGGTTTCGACATCTCGTCAACACCCTCCATACTCCAGTATAGAGCTGCTAAGACTAATCCTGGAGCTCCTGCACCAACTTGTAGCGAGCTTCTATATTTGAGCGATGGATAGTTGCTGTTGAAGCGGTGATAATTCCCGTAGTAGCTTGCATCTTTCGGTTGTTCATTGATATTTGCCGTATATGTCGATACACTCTGCGTAAGCTGGTCGATATCTACATCTTGAGCCTTAGCGTGCCACGCTGTTATCAATGCAACGGCTGTAAGTAGTAGCACTCTTAGTTTATACATATTCATACTATCTATTTTTTATTAAATCGCCATCCTATACCTGCCGAGACTATGCCTCGTGTGCCAAATCCTAAGTCGCAATATCCGAAAAACTTTCGTCCAACGCTTATGCCTATCAATGTTATGTCGTGGGCTAAGTTGGCAGCCCACGATGTGTAGCCATTATTGTGATAGTGTGCTAATGCTATGCCCAGACCGAGGCCAGAGTAGAGTTGCACGATGTCTCGTCTGACCCATGCAAAACGCACTATAGGCATCAATGAGTAGCTACTTAGGTTAAACGTGCCAACACGTTTGTTCATTGCCCTCTCGCGTATGCTGCGAAAACCTCCAGTATAGACTGCTGCTCCACCAACATATAACCACTCCTTGATCCACGAGCCCGCCTCAAAACCGATTGTACACCAACAAGGGTTTGTGTAGCTCATATTTTCGTTGAGTTTACCAGATGAGAAATTGTAGTCCCAGCTGGTGTCGTTTGTGTAGCCAAGCGGGGTAAATGCAGTGTATGCTGTACCGAGGCGAATCTCTGAAGTATTTTTTACTAAAGGTATACGATAGCGAGTTGCCGCATCGTTGCTCTCTACGTGTGGATAGAAACGAACCTTGTAGGTGCCTAATGAGTCGCGGTAGGAGAAACTGATCTGTGCTGCTGCCGATGTCGTGAAGAGTATCGTCACAAAGAGTGTCGCTACCAGTTTGAATAGTTGTGAGTAGTATCGCATAATTTTCGCGGTTTTGTTACTGCAAAGGTAGCCAACAAACAGACTCTTAGCAAATTTTAGAGCTAAAAGTTTTTCCGCGATGGTGTGGTTAACTTCCTGAAAATCAATGAGTTGAAAAACTTAATTTTGTAAATTTTTCAACTCGCTGATAATCAGTGTGTTACGGATGTGTAATGTTATGTTTGCGGAAACGCTTGAATTTCAGTGCGTTATATGATAGTAGGATTGTTATATGCTTTTTGCGACCTCCAATTCAGAGAGTCGCTGGTCGAGTTCAATTTTGTCGATGATAGTCTTGACAATAATGTCTATTTCCGAGCCTTCGGAGTAGTCGGCAGGGCAGACGTGGTTGACGCGGTTGTCGCGAATGAGCTCATTGAGCAACGAGCGTTGACGCTCCTCTTCGGGGTTGTAGACAGCAATGGAGTGTCCGCCGAAATTTTTCACAAGACGCATACAAGGGATGTCTGTTGTGCCATCGCCAAAGTAGATCATACGCGAAAAGGGTACTGGGCGTTTGTGCTCCTCCATAAAACGATTTACATCCTTTGTGTCAAAGACCGACTCGACTCCCTTGTTAATCTTAAATATGAACTGTGTTTTGTTGGTGTAGTTGACCGCTACAGCTGGCCAGTAGGCGATGCCGTCGACATTGTATAGGAATGAGCAGGCATAGATGTTCTTGAACTCGTGGGCAATGGCTGTACCCTCGATAATCTCCTTGAGGCCGGATGAGTTGACATAGTGGAGGATGTTGATGCCACGACTCTTGCCATAGTCGTTGATACGCTTGAACCACTCGATGACACCGTTGTAGAACTGAACGTTGCGTCCCGACTCGCGGAAGGCTTCGCGTCGAAGCGACAGGCCCTTCGACTGTGCTGCTTGAAGCATACGTGCCATATAGGTAAGTACTTGGTCGGCATCCTGCTCCTCGGCGAGGGTGTTGGCCTCCTCCCAGAACTCCATATTGCTCTTGCCCACAGCGGGGATAAAGTCGTACTCCTGCATATTTCCTGGGGCCAGCGTGCCATCAAAATCGTAGATCAACGCAACGGTAATATTCTCCATTATCACTCTTTTTTGGTTCTATGCTTCAAAATTACGAAAAAAAACACTATTTTTGCAATTATTAGAGAAAATAATTTACTAATACTAACATATATATTATGGATTTTAAGGAAGTTGTAAGAAAGCGTCGCTCAACACGCCGCTATACTGGAAAGCCCGTGGAGGTTGAGAAGCTCTACTCAGCAATGGAGCTCGCACTCTTGGCACCATCGTCGAAGAATACACGTTCTACACGCCTTATGGCTGTTACAAACCTCGATAAGGTTCACGCCCTTGGTCGTCTTCGTGATTGGGGATCGTCGCTACTTGAGGAGGCAGGTGCAGCTATCGTAATTCTCGGTGACGAAGAGGCAAGCCCAATGTGGCAGACTAATGCTTCGATTATGGCCACCGTGCTTCAGCTTGCGTTGGTCGACGAGGGTTTGGCATCGTGCTGGGTACACGTTGGCGACTATCTCACTCTCAAAGACGAGCCCGAGAGCCAGCGTAGCGAGGACTATGTTAAAGAGGTACTTCCCGAGATTCCAGAGGGTTATCGTGTGTGGGCTGTGATCTCTATTGGCTATGCCGACTATACTCCAAAGCCTCTGCCTCAGTACGAGGGTCCTGAGCGAATCATTATCGTGGAGTAGGCTATGAAGATAGTATTTGCTACCAACAACGCCCATAAACTCTCGGAGGTGGGTGCTGTGCTTGGTGAGGGTTATCAACTTGTCACACTTCGCGAGGTGGGAATCACTGAGGATATCCCCGAGACTGGTCAGACACTCGATGAGAATGCCTCGCAGAAGGCACGTTATGTTTGGGAACGCACAGGACTCGACTGCTTTGCCGATGATACGGGTCTCGAGGTGGAGGCACTCGGTGGTGCTCCAGGTGTCCGCTCTGCACGCTACGCAACAGATGGTCACGACTTTGCTGCAAACAACCGTAAGCTTCTTGCTGAGCTTAAGGGTGTGAGCAATCGTAGAGCTCGCTTTCGTACTGTTATATCGCTTATTGAAGGTGGCGTGGAGCGTCAGGTCGAGGGTGTTGTCAAGGGTGTTATTGCCGAGAGCGAGTCGGGCAAAGAGGGCTTTGGCTATGATCCGCTGTTCATCCCTGATGGTTATGATCGTACATTCGCAGATATGTCGGCTGAGGAGAAGAATGCCATTTCGCATCGTGCCCGTGCAGTAGCCAATCTTGTGAAATTGTTAGCTGATAAGTAGGGTAGATGCATCGTTATGCGGAATGCTAATACGTTTCGCAAGGCATCGTTACCCCCCCCATAATTAGACACCCCAAAAGTTTGCGACTTTTGGGGTGTCTCCATTTTGTGATTTACAACCTGAGAATCCTCTGCACACGTTGTGTGTGACTTTCGTGCTACTTTTTCAAGAAACAGGTCTTAAGCACGATACTGCTGCCGTCGATTTTGCAATCCACCTCCTCTGGGTTGTCAGTCAGACGGATGCTCTTCACCTTTGTGCCTCGCTTGATGACCATTGAAGAGCCCTTAACCTTCAAATCTTTGATTACGGTCACAGCATCGCCATCCAGTAGCTCTGTACCGTTGCTATCCTTGGGTATATCGACTGTGGTAGTTGCTGTAGCATTGTTCTCGTCGAACTCGTAGCCACAGTCAGGACATACATACAACGAACCGTCGAAATATACATACTCACCGCCACACTTTGGGCATTTTGTAATCTCACTCATAGTCTCTCGTTTTATAATTAGTTAATATTGATATCTATACTTTTATTGCTCTATTAAAATCTATGGATAAAGTCCACGCCAGGGCTATCTCTATTACCATCAACAAAAAAACTTCATCTTGTATGGGAAGGTGTTGATGTTAAGAGTAAACTCTTGGCACACAACATCGTCGGCAATCTCATCAAAGGTTGTTTCGGGCATATTCTCAATTGTTGGCAAGATGGTTGAGATTGGATTAGGACTATCGGTGATGGCTGCCACAATGTCGACAGCAGAGAACCACCATTTGGACTTTTCCTCATCCCAAACAGTTCGCACCTCACGGTCATTATAAAATCGAATGGATGTTTTGGATATAATGCTATTGTAGTTTACTCTATCAATCGACCATTAATACGCAAACACTCCTGTCTATATTTCTTAAAATTATCAAGCATCTTATTGAAAGTATCTTTCAATTTACTCTTTTGTTCTGGTGTTAGTCTGCTACAATCATCAACCCTATTTTTGTGCTCTGCTTTGTAAGCCTCTATCATCACATCAAACTCATTCTTATTGATATTTGCACCGTTACAATCCTTATTGACTAGATCCACAAATAATGTATCAGCCAATGTCTTAATTAGATTTTGCATGTTGCTCTATTTCTTATTATTTCTATACAACCAAGCTTTGTAATGTTTTTTGAAATCAAGAAATCCATCATATGATTCTTGTAATTTTGAACACATTTCAAGGTGTGCCATATGTTTCTCTTCATTATTAAATTGGGTCTTATTTTCCCACTCCCAAACCAACCCATCTGCGAAATCTTCGTATGGTCTCCAATATAGACGAGTATTTTTGTCTGCTCGTCTATTGACAATTTTTGCGTATTCGTAAATTTTAGGCATATGTTTTTTCTGACAAAGTTAAGAGTCAACACTGTCGTTTTGCAAATATTCAAACAGCCTATTTTTCGACACTTTATTCACACTTTTTGAAAAGGTGTGCTACAAATATCTACAGCGTGGCTTTAGGTATTTTTAATTAATTGGTATGTTATTCTTCCCCAGATTCTTTATTTGTGTTAGGGGAATTTGCATCCTCTTGTAGCTGTTTTTCTATTTCTCGCAATGTCTGTTCGAGTTCGCTACAATTATTAAAATTACTATCTGGATCATTAATTGCCCAGCGGATATCATCAATTATCCGCTTAATGGCTTTAATCGGATTTAAGTTCATTTTAGATTGTTTACATCAATAATGCTATACTCTTTACAATTCATACAAAAGTATGTTTAACTAAAATCGAAATTGTCAAATGGGCTAAACTCCCTAGCTGCTCGTTTAGGGAAACGTGGTTGTGGCATGCCTTGTCGTTCTGCCATAACCTTCTCGACTAAATAATCGGGTAGATTATTGAAAAAGTAGGCACGTTCCTCGTCATGCTGCGTTGCAGCACGCTTAAATTTATCCCAAAACTCAGTTTCTTCCATTTCCAATGTCTGCGAAGGCTGTGAGTCCAACTTATAACGGATAGTGGAGCTCACTAGTTCACGCTGCTTGTTATAATTTTGGACTGTTCCATATAGCAACCCCGTATTCGTTTCATTATCTATCTCAACAATTCGTCTAGCAATATCTCGATTGCCTCTTATGGCGGTATTGCTATTTAAACTAGTCATCAAATAAAGCTTATCTTTGGCTCGTGTTAGAGCGACATATAGGCATCTTCTGTCTTCCTCAATATCATCTTCTGTTTCAGCCTTTTGTGATGGAAACATTCCCGGCATGACACAAACGACATAACATATGTCAGCCTCTAATCCTTTAGCAGAGTGTATTGTTGAAATAACAACTTTATCATTGTCTGATTCCGCTGCAATTACATTTGACAATTCCGCAACAGGGTCAAGGATGTATTCTGTAATAAATGAGGATATGTTTTTGGATTGACGTGCCACTAATTTAAGCGCATCAAAATCCTTTTTTCTTGATTCCCAACTCCATTGTTCTGATTTGTATAGACGAGATAGAGTGTTGTCAAGCCATTTAACTGCAACCGATATTGCATCTTCAGGAGAATGTTCTAACGGAATTAACTCTTCTAATAATTTATACGAAGCATCGTCTTTTAGCCCAGCTAATTTTATAATTCCTACACATTCTTGCAATGTTGAGTATGCAAACATCTTTTCAATAAGCGACGATGCCATAACATCACCAACGCCCTGCCACAATTTCAAATATCTAACCCATGCTAATTCATCTCTAAAATTAGCAATAATACGCAATGCCGAGATTACATCTCGAACATGGCGTGTACGCAAAAGAGTGGTTCCACCATAAACAACACACGGAATTTTCTTGCTTATACATACAGCCTCTACCTTTCTCGTTCCGAGAATAGTTCGAGATAGCACCATATGGCTTTTATAATGTAGTCCATCAAGAATATTCTTTTCTATGTTATCGGTTATAAACTCAGCCTCCTCCCATTCATTATTAACAAATTGCATAATAGGCTTGTGCCCACTACCTCGATGAGCAAATAAATGCTTGTTGTAATTGAGCGGAGATTCGTCTAATAACCAATTCGACAAATCAAGAATCTCTTGTGTTGAGCGATAGTTCTCTTCGAGTTTATATACATCTGAATTCGGAACTCTATCGACAAAAGAGTGAATACTCTTAAAATCTGCTCCTCGAAAAGCATAAATACTCTGTGCGTCATCGCCTACGCAGAATAGATGACAATTATCCATAAAAGATTCTAGAAGCATCCATTGCAAAGGGTTGGTATCTTGCATCTCGTCAATTAAGATGTGGTCGTACAACGACGAAACAAAAGTCTTTAACTCTGTATTTTGCTTCAAAATAGAGGCTACTGCCATAAGCATATCATCGTAGTCTATATAACGGCGAGAGCGTTTGTATTCGATATAAGCTCGAATCACAGGTTCTATAAGTTCTTTAACCTTTTTTACTTTTTCATCTACCTGCTCCCCATTTTGCATCGGATACAATTTCATTTTGATTGCTGTCGATAAATTTTGCCTTGTATTTACAGCATATGAATATATATCTGATAAAAGACTGCCCCTTATTTGCTTTTCCTCAACTTCTAATTTTTTCTTGTTGTATAGATTACCTATCGCAATACTAATTGCAGATTCTCTATCCTCTTCATCAATACAACTATATCCCTCTAACCCAAATGCACTGCCATAACGAGTGATTAAATCCATACACCAAGAATGGAAGGTTGAGCCTGATACTTGTTTTGCTTCTGGCATTTTTGAACCCTCTATCTTGATACGATTAGCTATCTCTTGTGCTGATTTCTTGGTAAAAGACAATATCTTAATTCTCGTTGGTTGCACTCCCGTTGAAATAAGATGTAATGCTCGTGCAAT
>JAEIGA010000300.1_pt1 | contig 71959 bp, 49 predicted proteins | sample 9270691 | NCBI WGS metagenome assembly JAEIGA01 (sample SAMN17057246, study PRJNA624740) | gut metagenome | biome: biome; isolation source: fecal sample | host: Bos grunniens | place: China: Xizang | collected 2019 | reverse complement strand
CGTGCGTACACGTGTGCTCACAAGCAAACTCTCCAAGATTGAACAGTATACCCCGGGTGAGATTCCAGCCTTACCCGAAGCATAAGGAGGAAAGAAAATGCAAGACGAAACCGTCAGCAACTATGTCTGGGAAGACAAGAAGCGCAATGCATTGGGACTTCCTTGGTGTTTCGTTCGATACAAGCTCACAGAAAGCAAACTCATCATCGACAGCGGCTTGTTTACGCGCACCGAGGATGATATCTGGTTGTACCGAATCACAGATATCACACTCAAGTCCGGTCTGTTTGAGCGTATGCTTGGTCTTGGCACAATTCACTGTTGCTCCGCCGACCATACAAAGCCCGAATTTGACCTGCGCCGCATTAAAAATGCTCGCCATGTCAAAGAAATGCTTTCCGAAATGGTAGATAAAGAGCGTCAGAAGCGTGTCAATACACACGAAAGCGTAACCGTCAAGTCCAGACACTAAAAACACAAGACCCGGTCCAGTGGACCGGGTCTTGTGTTTTGTTATTCTGCATCAATATTCTTTCTGCGGGATGTACGTTCTGTGACAGAACGACGATTTTTGCCACCATTTGTCTCATCCTGCTCTTTTTGTACTTGACGAATCTTCATTTTCAGTTTATAATAGTGATACCACATTTCGTCACGGTCGTTAATAGATAACGCCTCATGTACAAAATCCAGGGGAGACTCCCAGGATAGTCGTCTGGCTAAATCCAAACGGTGTCGTTGGATGAATTGCACGCCAGTCGTTTCGGTAAAGGTTTTGTACAGTTCTTGCTTGGTTCTGAACATTCCGTCCTTTGCCAACGCATAATTCATACATAACAACGCACGTGTGCGCCCAAGGTTGTCATCAAAAAAGCCTTTCGGAAATTTCACCAAATGTTTTTCATGCACGTTATTGTATGTAAGTATTGTCAGTGTGTACAGGTCCATCGGAATGATGCTTGGGTAGAGTTTGTGAGCATACACAAAGTAGTCACGTTTTTTGTCCGCCTCAGGCGGAAATGCGATGTAAGATACGATTTTCGTCAGCTTGAGCCGGTTAATAACCTCGCCATTGAATTTTGCCGCCATTTCCTTGGGTGTCCACCGTAAAATATTCTCCACGGCATAACGCAAGATGTCCAAGGCAGCATTTTCCTTCTGCTTAGCTTCTCCGTCGAATAAGTCAGGCTGAATTGATGGGATGCGTCCAAGTAGAAGGAGCTGATACTCATAGAGCAAATTTTGTGAAATCTGCATAATTCCTCTCCTTATCAACTTAGTGTTCTAATGATGACAGAAATTTTTGGCTTTATGCACAATGACTAAAGAAAATTTTCTGATTTTATGGTGTCAGAATAGGTGTCATTATTAAGTTGATGATAACCAATGATGAGTTGGTATCTAAAACCATCTGAAAAAAGGAGTACGAATGACAATGGCAAGAAAACCCAAGACAAACAAAGACCAGACCTTGGACAACTTCCACGTTTCTGGCACAGACAAACTTGACCTCGCTGAGGTCATCGGCAGACAGACCGACAACACCCGCGTGTACCACAAGCGCGGCTCTGAGTTGACCTGGTACTGCATCACCACAAACGGTGTCGAGGATGTGATGAAAGCATGCCCCGCAGACCCGATGAAGAGTGGCTCCGGTCGCTTCATGAAGCTTTCCGCCCTGAAACAGAAGGGCAGCCCGGTCGCACATTGGCCCGCTGAGCTCTATGAAGAAGCTACCGTGATTAACCGAATTTTCATCGGGCTCACAGACGACACCGGAGAATTCCGCATTTTCCCCGTAACTGCCCGCATTGGTAGCGACTTTGCCGGCATTGGCATTACTGGCTCTGCTGCACAGCGTGCCAGCTACCACCTGCTCGGTCTCGTTGCAGAACAGACCGAGGACCGCTATGTGACGCTGGTCACCCGTGTTCAGCCCGACAAGGCCGGCGACATTGAAAAGGTCATCACCATGCGTAGTGATGGCTATGCCTACATCCCCCAGGATGAAGCTCTGGCACTCGCTTCAGATGTGTGTGCTGATGGCGATATTGTGTACTGGGATGTCACGAACTTCTTCACCGAAGCCGTGTACCAGTTCCCCAAGTCCGCCGTTAATACCACCTTCGGTCGCAAGAAGGGCGAGTTTATGCCTACATCCGCTATACCACCTCCGACGCCGGCGATAGCTCCTGCGCGTTTGAGTTGGGCTGGGAAATCAACGGACGTTCCGTTTTCCTGGCAAGCGGTGCAAATCGCGTATTCCGAACCCACCGCGGCGAGTGGAACCAGCCTCTGCGTGATTCCCTGTACGCAGATGCAATCAAGCTCAAGGATAAGTTTGTTATCCTGGCTGACCGTATGAAGGAACTGAGCACCATCACCGTTCTCAATGAAAACATTGAGCGCGCCGTGAAGAATCTCTGTTCTGACGCCAAGATTACCGGCAAAGCAATTCAGGAGGCATTCATCAAGCATGTTGCCAATGAATTTGCCGGCACTGACGCCACTGCTGCGGAAATCGTCCTTTCGATGATTGAAGCGCAGGATGTTGACCCCGTGCTCTGCGACCTGTCTGACATCCAGAAGGTAGCTCTGAAGCACAAACTTGGCGAGGTTCCCTACCAGAGGATTCGCCAGAAAGCATAATTCACAGCAACACTAAGGAGGACAAGCAAGACATGCTGGAAATTATCACAGGCACCCTGAGCGATGTGACCGAGAAGAATACCAAGAACGGTAAGGCAATTATCGTTGATATTACCAAGATGGTCTGGGACAATGGCGTTCAGTCCTATGTCCCCGGAGAGACTATCTCTGTGTGGTATTGCAACGACGCTACGGCACGCGCCCAGCATGTGCTAAACAAGAGAGCGGATTACCTGAAAAAGACGGTAATCCTGATGGCGAATCAGGAGGATGTGAAGGGTAAAGTATCTTACTACGGACGTCTCGCGCCGACGACCTACGGTTTGCTGCGCGTCCCCGTGCAGATTAACCCCGAAGCGGAACCGGATGATTTCATGCAGGCTGATTTTGGCATTGAGGACTGTATGGATAAAGGTGTTTTGGACCCCATGTTCAGTCTGGACTTGGAAGAGAAGGACACCGCCGCGTTGGCTAACAACATTTGGACCTCCATCTCCGTGCTTACCGCTGCCCGTAAGAATGGTTCCGGTACGTACGACGACGAGACGAAGAAAACGCTCACCAAGACTATCGGCTTGTTGAACAAGCTGATTGTGCCGCCCAAAGCTGCATATATCGGTATGCTTTTGAGCCACACCATTTATGACAAGGACGAGTATCCCAATATCAACTTGTCCATCACCATTCCTACCAACACTCGCGCTGCAAGCGGTGCAAGAAACACCCAGTGGTGTAATTGCAAAGTCTTCAAGCCCAAGGATGACCCCGAGAATAAGAGCACTTACGCTCGCTTGAAGTACTACTTGGAAAAGAAGCTGATACAGAATAAAAATAAAATTGTCCTGTATCTTTCCGGAGAGCAGGTGAGAAACGGACAACCGTCCTTCACCTGCTACGCTTACCAGCGCCTGTAGTCACCATCACGAGACCCGCCACCCGGCGGGTCTCTTTTTTTTGTGTACAAAAGGTGATAACCAAACAGAACTCTGTCATTATTGTTTTGACAAGCACTATCCCGGTGCTGAAAAATCAAACTATGAAAGGAAAATTTCACCATGGCAGACGAAACCAAAACGGTTGCAGAGCTTCTGAGCGAAGCACAGCAGCCCAAAGAAGTCCCCGCTGAGGAAATCTCCGAGCAGCCCGTAATGGAAACCCCTCGTGTGACCGCTCCCCAGCAAGCGCCCGCGCCCTCTCATACAAGCCGCAGACGCAACAATTCCGTAGCTCGCTATAAGAACGAAGTTACCCTGCGCGGTACTATCGCTCGTATGGTCGAGGCAAAAAACGTCACCGTCATTACCTTGGCAGTCAAGGCAACGATGACAATCACAAACTACCCCACGATGATGTTCTTTGGAGACACCAGAGAGCAGGTATCCAATTTTAAGGAAGGCGACAGAGTCTACGTCAAGGCTACCCTGCAGTCATATGACGAAAAGAAGCTGCGCAAAGGTCAGTCACCGGAACTGCTGGTTGGCTTATCCATGATTTCTGAGGCAGAAGCACCCTCCCTGCGCGATGCCGAAGAGGACGAGCTTGGCATGCGTCCCATCGAGAATGCTTACTGTAAGGATGAGAATGAAATCGAAATCCGCGGTCAGATTCTCGCCATCGAGTGCAATAAGAATAACAATGTTACTCTGACTATCCGCACCGTGCTGAATGGTCGCATGAGTATCATTAAGTATCCTTACTACGCTCGTAATACCAATCACTTCCTGAAGAATGTTTACGTTCATCAGTTTGTCAGAGCCATCGGTACCGTACAGACTGCGAACATCCCCGTTGAGTCCACTGACGATTCTCAGCAGGTCCGCGCCCAGATGATTGAGGCTGCAACCTCCATCCGCGCCGTAGAGCCTGACCGTCGTCTCAAGACCAAGAAGAAGCAGTTCTATATCCTGTACGACGTTTACGCTGTTAACTAACAACGAGGCTCCGTTGGTCACAAGCCATCGGAGCCCTTGTTTTACTACGGAGAGGTAGGTATCCATTATGAACCCAAAAGTTAAACAATGTTCAGTACCCATTGGTGACTTTGAATGGTACCCCCTTAAGTTGATTGGTGATAAGTATTTTATCACATCCACCAAGCCTTTATTTAAGGGATACTACGCACTGTCCCCATGTGATTTCCAGCATAGCCAGCTGAACAGTTTCCTTGGAAAGAAATTCATGGCTTTCCTGGAAAATGATGGAGTGGACACATCTCACATCTCCCTAATGTCCGTCTTAACCCAAGGACAATACAACCTGTATGTTTACGATAAATTGCCGGCATGTGGCGAATATATCTTACAAACAAGCGTCCCGGGTAAACCAGACCACATTTTAGCTGCTCAGCCAGACGGCTCATTAGCCCCCGTCCACATTACGGATAAAGTTGGTATCCGTCCTTGTTGTTTTATCGACAAGGAATATCTTGAATCCATTCAAGATGACCCCATTCATACAACCGAAGAATTCTATCAAAAGTTCTACGAAGAGCAAGATGCTCTCAAAGCTGCCGAAGAAGCCGCAGCCATCGCCGCTGCTGCCGCCGCAGAAGAAGAGCGTATCCGCATCGAAGAAGAAGAAGCTCGCAAAGAGGCAGAACGCATCGAGGCAGAGCGCAAGGCAGAAGAGGAAGCTCGTGAAGCTGCGCGCATTGCAACTGAACAAGAAGCAGCACGAAAGGCAGCAGAAGAGCAAGCCGCCCGGGAAGCCGCTGAACGCGAAGCCGCCCGCATTGCGGCTGAACAAGAAGCTGCTCGCATTGCCGCTGAACGCGAAGCTGCGCGCCGTAGAGCCGAAGAAGAAGCCAAGCGCATTGCGGCGGAACAAGAAGCTGCACGCATCGCCGCAGAGGAAGAAGCTCGCCGTCGTGCAGAAGAGGAAGAGCGCATTCGCCGTGAAGCCGAAGAAAAGGCAAAACGCGAAGAAGAGGAGCGCGCCCGCATCGCCGCAGAACAAGCCGCCGCACTGCTTGCTGCCCAAGAAGCTGCACGTCTTGCACGTGAAGCCGAAGAACGCCGTCAAGCAGAAGAAGAGGCTCGTCGGATTCAGGAAGAGCAAGCACGCATCGCTGCCGAGGAAGAAGCCGCTCGTATTGCCGCTGAGCAAGAAGCTCAACGTATTGCAGCTGAGCAAGAAGCTGCCCGTAAGGCTGCCGAAGAAAAAGCAGCCCGTGAAGCAGCAGAGCGCGAAGCTGCTCGCATTGCCGCTGAACAAGAGGCTGCAAGAATCGCTGCTGAGCAGGAAGCTGCCCGCATAAAAGCAGAGGAAGAGGCTAAGCGTCGTGCTGAAGCAGAAGAAAAGGCTCGTTTGGCAGAAGAAGAGCGCAAGCGCAAAGAAGCTGAAAAAGCTGCTGCACTGCAAGCCAAGCGCGAAGAAGCAGAACGTAAAGCTGCTGAAAAACGCGCGCAAATCGAAGCGGAGCGTGAAGCTGCTCGACTCCGTAAGGAAGAACGCGAACGCAAAGCCGCCGAAGACAAAGCTAAGCGCGAAGCCGAAAAACAGGCTCGCAAAGAAGCCAAAGAAGAGGCTCGTCGTAAAGCTGCCGAAGAAAAGGCTGCACCTGTTCTGGCTGAACGCGCACACGCTACTACTGACGAAGCTGTTGTTGAGCAACTTGGTCAAGGTCGCAAGATTGAAACCAGAGGCGACCAGCATGCTGTTTATGTCTATCAGGACGAGCACAAGGACTTCGCATTCCTCGTTACCGACGAAGACAAGAAGTTGCAAGAAGCCATCGAAAGAATGGGTATTGCTATCCGAGCTTATATGGCGTCCTCTACAAACGAAAAGCGCGAACCGATGCGCCGCGCCAACGTAAAGGACCATATTGCTCGCCTCCAGAACCGCTGGAGAGGATAAGCAATGAGAAACCGCAAGTGGATTATGTGGCTGATACTTATCTGTCTACTTGCAGTCTTTGCAGTTTTTGCATGCAGCAGAAAACTCGAAGTGCATCATTATGAGATTGACGCTGCATCCATTTCCGAGCCGGTAAAATTCGCAGTAATCACCGACCTGCACTCCAGTGCTTATGGCAGAAATATGGAGACGCTAATTGATGCAGTCAATAAGCAGTCACCAGACGCCGTTTTCTTAGTTGGCGATATTTTCGATAATCACTATGACAACAAAAATTCATGGACCTTTGTGTCAGCAATGGCGCAAAGGTATCCATGTTATTACGTCACCGGTAACCACGAAATAGCTAACGAAACATTGGATAACATTTTATGGCAATTAGAAGGACTTGGTGTCCATGTCATGTCCGGCAATTCCGAATTCATAACTATCCGCAATCAGAAGATTCGAATCTCCGGCATTGATGATGTATTACATGATGAATGTTATCAACAGTTGCGACATCTCATCAGTGCAGAACAGGAAGAGGATTATCACATCTTGTTGTCCCATCGCCCAGAACTCACCGCAACATATAACGAATCCGGGGCTGACTTGGTAATCTCTGGGCACGCGCATGGTGGTCAATGGCGCGCTCCATTATTGTTTCCAAATGGACTCTATGCGCCACACCAAGGTGTACTTCCGAAATACACCGGCGGCTTGTATGAGTTTAAGTCTTGGAATCTGTTGGTGAGCAGGGGATTAGACAAGCAATCTGTTCCATATCCGCGTATATTCAATCGACCAGAAGTGGTTATCTTAACATTATCATAATTGTTTCACGTGAAACACAAGAAAACCCCGCTACTTCGTGGCGGGGTTTCGTATCATTCATCTCAATCAATTTCCTGCTTGCCCTTGACAAATATACAATATTGATGTATAATATTCACAACCAAGTCAAAAGATTCCAATTTTGCACTCGCCAACAGACAATAACGGCATTTTTCAAATTTATCATACCGGAGCTTATGTCGTTATTAACTTGAAGAGTGCGTATTACGCCTGATATTTATAGGAGTGACATAATGCAAAACCGCAAAATTGGCAACTTTGCCGATTTTGCATTAGCAATTGTATGAGACTGATACAGTTGACTCTCCGTAAATTCACGTCGTACCACTCGCGTTTCACTAAAAAATTTTTGACGAAGGAGGTCATCTTATGAAACGTTGTGATTATTTGATGAAATTGGTGGTGGTTTTCATCGCCGTCGCGTGCATGATGAGCATGCTCACTGCATGTGGCGGAAAAGGTGACCGCCACGAGTGCACCTATGGTGCCAACGTCACTGAAGTAGTCGGTACATCTGCCAAGTGTACCGAAACCAAGCACACTTGTACTGGCTGTGGTAAGACAGAAGTCGTGTCCGTTACCAACAAGCACAGTTATAGTGTCACCGACCCTCAGGTTGTCTATAAGGGCGAAGAGGCCACTGGTTACAAGCAGACCTACACTTGTAGTGTTTGTAAGTACTCCAAGACCGAATGGCTCTCTGACACTGAGATTAAAGATGCAGGTCTTCCTTCTATCGAGGAGTTGAATGCTAAGCATGTGTGGACCCAGACTGAGTCTGAGGCTACCAAAGCTGAGTACGAAGCTTACCTTGGTCATGAGGATACTGTATCTGTAGACAAGGGTTATATCGCTACTTACTGGAAAACTGTCCGCTCTTGCAGCCACTGCAACGAGACTGAGACTGTTGTTCAGCGTCGCGACGTAGTTGACCCTAACTACACTCCTGACTCTGGCGAGACTGGCGAGACCACTCCTACTATTCCTGAGGATAACGAAGGTAATAAGGAGTGCGAGCATCAGTATGAGCAGAAGGTTACCGCTCCTAAGTGCGAAGCTAAGGGTTATACTCAGTATACCTGCAGCAAGTGCGGCAAGAGCTATACCGCTGACTACACTGAGGCTACTGGTCATAAGATGTCCAGCTGGAAGACTACCGATGCTACTTGTACTAAGGCTGGTTCCAAGACCCGCTCTTGTGCAAACTGTAGTAAGGTAGAAACCGAGACCATCGCAGCCAAGGGTCACAGCTACGGTTCCTGGTCTACGACCAAGAAGGCTACCTGCGACACTAATGGCGTAAAAACAAGAAAGTGCTCCAAGTGCGGCAATGAGGAGACTCAGACTATCGCTGCTACTGGTCATAACTGGGACTCTGGCAAGGTCACTACGACTCCTACCAGCTGCTCCGATATGGGTATCAAGACCTATACCTGCCAGACTTGTGGTAAAACCAAGACTGAGCAGATTAAGGGCAACCATACCTTCGGTAGCTGGCAGTGGGAAGAGTACACCTACACCCAGGATGGTGTCAGCCGTGTATCCCACCGTAAGGTTCGCACCTGTACAAAGTGTGGCTACAAGGAAACTGACGGTACTCCTGACCACTACTGCGCTCGTGGCTCCGACAACCATGTCGTGACCACTGTCAAGGAGGGCACCTGCTCTACCAAGGCTACCATGCGTAGTACCTGTAAGGTGTGTGGCTGGTACGTTGAGTATGAAGGCTCCAAGGGTAAGTGTAACTGGGTTGATAAAGAGGTTCACCTCTCCGACTACGGTCCTTACACCAATGAGCTGGATGCTACCGTATCTGAGTGCACTGGTTGTGGCGACCGCTCTGTTGTTTATCACAAAGGCGAAGGCTGGAGTGACTACAACAGATACTACGTCAGTTTCGGTATTAGCCAAGGTAGCGCCACCAATGGCTCTTCACCTGTGACCGATAACTTCGGCTACTACGACAACCCTCAGCAGCAGACTGTTAAACGCGACTTCGTCTATGACGATGCTGGTTACGTAAAGCAGTTCACTGTGTACTGGTGGTATAATGGTAGTCGTTATAGTCAGGTCATCAAGTGCGGTCAGGGCGAGATTGAGGCGTGGTTTGAAGAGTATGGTCTTACCAAGGGAACCCAGTTCTCCTTGAAGATTTATGGCTCTTATATCGCTCCTTATCAGCGCGGCGGTACCAGCTAACCTGCAACCCCATCTTTCAACGGGTGAGATTACATCAATCCCGTTGTCTGATACACCCCCTATTATCCCCATCCCCAACTGCAGCTTGCTGTGGTTGGGGATATTTTTATGCCTGCGGCATGTTGTGTGCACATCGCCGATATTGTCTTTTTAGGCTGTTGCCGCCATATCACCAGCGCACTTAACGCCGGAATATACGCAGCATTCCCATTGCTGCGCATTGCTCAAATTATTCTCCCCGCCGAGACCCGGCGGGGATTGCTATTATCTTGCTCCGTAAATCAAGTCTTCGAGCCATTGTATAAACTCGATGAACTCACGGAGCCATTTTAAGATTGCCATGCTGTGCATCCTCCTATGTAAACGTCAAACTTGCGTTTGCACCCCTATTTTGCGCGAATGGGCGAACTTTGATAAAGATTTACTGTCATTATTACAGTAATATTTTACCAAGGGAAGGACATATATGACCATGGTCGATATCAAAGTCATAACACAAGCCATAGCGTTTCTCGTCTTGATAATCTTCATTCGATACCTAATTCGCCAAGATAGAGTCCAAAAAGAGGAACGTCAGCGGCAAGAGGAAGAGAGGCTGCGGCAAGAAGCAGCAACAAGCAGAGCAAAAATACCAAGAATCCGACTATTACGCTGTTACACGTCTTCCATTAGAGCACGTCTATTATGAGCCCGGTAGATGGCAAGAATACTTCATCTATTGCCGATTGGCTTCACATAAATCTTCGGGCGCACGCTTTCTATTCAACCTATATGTTCCCAAAGAATCCAATGGGAAATATACCGAAATCGATGTTTTGATGATACACCCCAAAGGGTTGTTTGTATTTGAAAGCAAGGATTACGACGGTTGGATTTTTGGTGATTCAAAACGCAGAATGTGGACACAAACACTACCAGCGGGTTGGGAAGCTCATAAAGAGCATTTCTACAACCCCATCTGGCAAAATAATGCACACTGCAAGCACCTGAAAGAATACATTGACGGCTATGCACCAGTACATTCCATTGTTGTCTTTTCCGACGAATGCGAGTTTATGGAACTCAATTTACATGATGACGCAACGCCGGTGATTCATCGGTCAGAAGTGTCGGAGGTGACGAAGTCTATATGCGCCGCTACGCGCAGTAATTTAGGACAGGAGCGCATTGATGAAATCTATGAGCAGCTATATCCATTCACTCAGTTATCCGACAGCGACAAAAATAAACACGCAGCAGCCATTCGAATGAACCATCAGTGATTCTATTGCCCGCCGTTTCTGCAATACGCAGGACGGCGGGTTTTGCGTCATTCTATAGTCAGTTGTGCACAATCACGAAAAGGGTTGTCATAATTATTTGCGAATTGCAATTCACAGAATGTGATTTTACAAAGATTATCGAAATCCTTACTCACGTTGGCAACGCGCCAGCGGGAAAGGCAAATGCATATGAGAGATATCTGGACAGAAGGCTCCAGTGCGAGAAAATATGATGAGTGGTATCGGAAGCCACCCAACTCAGGCAGGCAAAGCGCCAGCTATTACCACCCATCCGCCGCAGACCGCCGCCGAGACCAATCCATAGGAATTGAATATATTGAGCCGCCTGAACGTTATTCCGCTAAACACCCTGTTAAAACCGCGATTAACAAAGGTGCCTATGCCGCAACGGATGTAGTGGTGCGGACGTATCATGCAATCCCAACAAAGGTATTGAGTGAAGTGAACCAAGGGTTAATTCTGGCAACCAACTGGATAAACACCGCCATTGGCATTATCACAGCGCTGTGCGCTTGCATTGCGGTGGCATACACTTTCTTTGCGCCGATGACTGTCGAAGTGCGCGCTGGATTAGTATGGACATGCGGATTTGGTGTCGCAATTGCATGTACTATATTAATATTACTATATAGATACCATCAAATCTTATGCAATCGCGAGAGTAGGGCAGGGGGATTGCGCAAACGCGACAAAATCACAAACTCGCTAAAAAAGACCATCTTCATGTTAGGGCGCACCTTACTGTTTTTATTTGGCATATTCGTTCCAGGTATAGCAAAAATTTGCCTTTTAATTTTTACATAACACCACCTTGCGCGCTCATGTGCAACGACAGCGAGAACTGTCATTATTATTACGAACCGCGGCGCGTATGACAGCAGCATGTCAACCGGCAGACAGCGCCCTGTCCGCCAGCTGTCAACACCGCGCTTTTATTATATAGTATCAAATTTTCTAAATGGAGGTTAGAAATATGCACAAACATAAGAGAGTATTAACTTCGGCGATTGCGCTGTTGCTATGCTTCCTTACCGTATTCTCGTGTGCGTTTGCCAATTCTAAGCAACAGGCAACTTCCGGATACCCACAGCCACCAACCTATAAAGGTGGTAATAATTCGGGTAACTCGCACACATCGTACACAGACCCCGTTATTGTCGGTTATCGTTTTACATGTTGGCGTTCTACCGACTGGCTCGTGGCTGAGCAGCAAGGTCTGCTGAATAATGAGAATGCACAAGATTTTTATGAAGCTCACAACGAAAAGGGCTATAAATTGGGACATTCCATTAATATCATGGTAAATGCCTCAACATCAGACGGCGGCAGCAGAACCGACTATGCGAATGCTTACAACCAAACCGGCTTAAAAATGCCACACATGTTAACCAACGGTGAACAGACCGATTTTCTCGACAAAATTTCCGTTGCCCAAGATGAACAAGAAACCGACGCATCCAATCCAAACAAAATCACACACAGTACTGCCACCGGATTGATGTTAATGGATTACTCCGGTTCCGCAAATGGTAAACTGACAAGCGTAGATGAAAGTTCTTGGTTTGAGTTTACACAACCTATCTATACCACACTTATCAATACAACACGCGAACCAACGCCACTTAGCACTGCTTTTACACAAGAATTTTCCAAGCGCAATCCACTGATTATTTATTCCGGATACAACACCAGAACACAGTGGGACGACGCATACCTCAATGGCAGTCCGGAGAACGACTTTGAAGCAAATAACTTATATACCTACATTTATGGTTTTAAGTATAACAGTCAAATGGGCGACAGCCATACTGGCAAGGATTTTTCAGAAAATTATCTCACCATCTCCGACATCGACTATGAAGATTTAACTGGCGACGCTCCCGTATTACCATTTAATCAGGACCCCGCCAACATCATTCAGAGTGGCAATGACAATACATGGACAAACCGAAATGCACTGCTTATCGCTACATTATGCGGATTAACACCAGCATACGAAAAAACCGCAGCTCAGTGTACAGATGACGAATTCGGTCTCTACGACTATATTATCGTTGAGCCCATCATGATGTACTACTATTACTACACCCGTTACTATGTCACCACCGGCGACACATGCTTACTGCAAGCCCAATCCATGTATGATAAGGTTGGTAACACAAAGGACGTCTGGACATCCGTTTACTATCACGGCTACAAGCTGTTTGATGTTTGCGGCAAGTTCCCCGCAGTGTACGGCACTTATCTTTACACGGAAGAACAATTCTTCGGTGTAGATGGTGTATTTAATGCAACAACACAACAAGGATATCCCAATAACGCGTTCCAAACTTCACGTGACGGGTTAGCCCTTAGTTCCATTCAATCCGATTCCAACAACAAGAGTGGTAACGCAGATAGAAATCACCAAAACGGCGGATTTAACACATATGCTTTTGTATTTACCACCAACTCTGGTTACACCTTATTCGGTGGCGGCGACAGCACTATGGATAGAGCTGTAGATATGGGCGCACAAATGCGTATTCGCGACGGTCAAAACAGTTTCTTCTTGGCTCCGTATATTGGTGTCGAAAGTTTGATTGGTACCGGCATTTATTGGACATATAGCGGAACACCACTTGAAACAACATACCGTATTGTATATCATCCGAACACCAATAGCGGTGGCGCCAATAACGCCGATGTCACTGTACAGACTATTCAACCGGAGTCCAATTCAATGAAGTTCCTGTCATATCAAACGGCACTCATTAACCGTGGATTACAACCAACCGGGAAAATCCCTACCAGTTATTGGACCTTTACTGACGGTCCCAATGGATATGGTATTCAAGATAATACCATTAACAATATTACACAAACTTATCCAAACACCAGTAAAGATACCGGTAAAGTTGACGTGCAAACCAGTATTAACGGATGGGAAAATATCAAGACATTCTTCAATACATACGGCAATTATCTTCCCGCAGAAAATGCACTCGAAGTTCACGTTTACGCAGCATGGAACACTAAGTCCCTGGTAACCACACTGGATAGAACCTATAACTCTGCAAATGCACAGACCCTCCAATCTGCTGCACTGTATGACCCCTCCGGTTCTATGTGGTTCACCGATTCCAACTATCTCCCCACCGCTATTTCCGTGGTAGCTACTACTAAGGGCACCTATACTGTACAGGATGTTATCCAGTTGCAGAAAGATACCTCTACCGGCTACCAGTGGTTCCAAGCCAGCGGTGATACCGGCAATCTCGACAATTCGGCATACGATTACTATGTTGTATACTCGTATGACAAGAGTGCGATTACCGATTCTGATAAATCAGCCATTCAGAAGGCACTGAACAAGCAAGACCAGAACACCTTGCTGATTTACAGAAACAACGGAGCCCCCGTTAAGTGGACCAGCGATACCAACCTGTTCTACTTCGATTACTACAGTTTTGATATTTCCGCACCTAACTGCTCCGTTAACGCAATTATCTCCAATTACCCCGATGCTGATAACACTATCACAAAGCAGAGCTCTAACGGCGTCCTCCAGCTGATTCTCGCTCGTGGTTCCAGCATCACTTACACCGTAACTCCTGATTATAAAAACGGCTATTACTTCGATACCGCAATTGACTTTGCCACATTCTTGAATTGGGAAAACGCAAACGGTACAACTGCACACATCAAGACCACTCCCGATAAGAAGAGTGCACAGGAAGCAAAGACAGCTGGTCAGCTTGCATGGCAGACCATCAAGCATTGTAATTCCTGCGGCAAGGAATCTTGGGATTCCACCGCCACTAAGTGTCCCGGATGTAACAGCACGAACTATTCCTCTTATCAAGCTCGTATGTACTATCCGACCACCAGCGCCTCCAAGGAAGTGCTTGGCAAGCAGTCTCATACCTACACCGTCAAGACCGGCAAGACCGTTAAGGTAATCCCTTATGTCGATGGCGTTCAGATGGAGCCCTTCGATAATTACTTTGTTGACATTGTCAATGTCGCAACCGGTCAAACCTATATCTACTCTGCTACACCGATGAATGGTGCTATTGAAATCCCCTCTAATGCCAAGGGTCAAGTATCCCAGGCTATGGCTGGTGATTCTCAGTATTATATCCTGGCATCCGTTACCGACGGCTCCGGACGTAATCAGATGAAGACCATTCAGGTCATCAACACCTCCTCCGTACCTGAGGGCGGTGAAATCACAGTAGAAGTTCACTACTACACGTCTTCTATCACCATCAAAACACAGTCTGGTGGTAACCACTCCGGTATCACCGGCACTCTGTATTACACACCAGATGGCGTCAATGATATCGACCAGGCATACTCATTTGTGTCTACCGACGCTTGTGCAGGCTCTGGCACTTGCCCCCTGTGCTCCGAACAGAATTACTCTCACGCAGAAGGCGTGGCATTGGCAGGTACACAACTGAATATCAGCCGTGATTCCAACCCTGACTGGTACCTCACCTCTGTCAAGAAAAACGACACAGCTCAGACCATCCATGCAAACCTGCAGTATGCAAGTGGTATAGAATCCGTTGGTGCCACTTCCTACAACCAAACCTACCTGATTCAAAACCGCTATCATGTCGAGTATGTTGCAGCTCCTTATCACTACATTACAGCCTATGTGGATGGGCAGCAAGTGCACGTAACCGATATTGGCATCAACGCAGACGCCAATCACTCTGTTGCTGTTGACATGAATGGTTACAAGGGATTGAAAGGTAAGTACAATACCAGTATTTCCTCTATCAGCAGCATCATTAGCGCAACCAGTAATAAACATGCCGATACCAGCGCCGATAAGCTCTCTTTGAGCTACTCAAAAGATGCTGTTACTTACACTACTCTCTATTATTACACCGTAACCACCGATGCTGACAAGGGTTATTCTGGCACTCAGATTACCTCTGCGGGCGGCACAAACATGGGCACCAAAGCATGGGTGCTGTCCTATCAGGATAACTACGAGATGTTCGTATCCTGCTCTTCTGGTAAGCCTAAGGAAACCAGTGTCATTACCAACAACACTCGCACTTATACTGGCAATGCTACGCTGAGCGGCAGCAATACCTACGCAGACACCAGTGTGACTGGTAAGATGACAGTAGATGGAACAAAGTACACCTCTAACGCTACTTTCGTGAAGTCCTCTGGCACAAAAACATCTTCCACCTTCACAAAAGTGAATGCAGCTTCAACTTTGTATTGGCGCTCCAACCAAACCAGATACGACCTGAAATTTATTTTCCGCATCAATGATGTTCCCTATGATTCCCTGCCTGAGACCATCAATAACATCATCTCCTTGGATGGCAACAACCAGTTAACGTTTAGCACCGATGCTAACGGCAATGTCGTTGCAACTGGCAAGGCAATCGCTGGCTACTACAATCTGTTCCTTGGTGGTATGGACACCGGCATGGAATATCAGGTAAAGGAAAGCAATACAGCTAATGTGTACTATATCGACTTCTACACCCTGCGTGCAGCAGCTGGTACTGGCATCACAAATGTCTCTATTGCTCCTACCGACAAGGGTAACAATGTTTGGAATGGCACACTGCCTTACTACCGTGACGGCAGAAAGTTCGCCACTACACTTGCTATTTGGCCCAAGTCCATGACTTCCGAAACCAAGAACATCTACGTAGATGCTCGTGCTGACGGAGAATATACGGCTTATGATAGCAATGGCAACCCCTACATTGCCACCACTGAGGGAGGCTACTCCTTCAAGCGTTGGGATACAAAACGTCCCAGCAGCCCCACAATCACTTACAAGGGCTCCAATAATGGCACAACCACCACAGTGCGTGCCGAAACTATCGATGCTTCCAAGATTGCACACGCCACCGTTGTGCAAGCAGAAGCAACGACACAAGGAACCCCGATTGATATCCCCACTGTTCCCGAACACAACTCCATCTACTACGGCGTAAAGGTACGTACATTCCTGGATGGTCGTTTGAAGACCCCTTGGAGTGGCATGAGCACCGATATGACCCTGGTTGATGGTCAGGCACCTTACCGTACCGACGTAATTAACGGCGTTGCTCCTTGGGCTACCGTACTCGACTTGTACAAGCCTATGACAGCAGCACAGATTGCCGCTGGCGCAAGTCACGGCGACCCAATTACCGACCCGTATAACGGTAAGAGTGCAAGCGCACTGCTCGCACCTTCTTATGAATTCGAGAACAACTCCGAAATCAACACTGAATACTTCTACTCTGGTAGCAATGCTTATATTGCCAACCAGTACACCTACATTGACGCATTCTACTACACTCAGACCGTACAGACACAGGTGAATGGCGTCAACACCCCGCCTTGGAATGTTGGTCAGTACAAAGAAGTTATGTACAGACAGATGTACAAGGGTCTGAAGGTTAACACCACCATCTTGACTTCTGTCAATGATGCCGGTGCATTCCAGACAATCATGCTGAAAGGCATGAAGATTAACGTTGGTGGTTTGCCCGTTGCCTCCACAACAGCAACTGCTGACAAGTATAACAGACTGTACACCGACTTCGAAATTACTGGTAACCACGCATTCATCATCCCGTACTACACAGTTGATATGAAGGCGTACTGTGATACCAGTGAAGAAAACCTAAGTTGCAACACTCTAAAGCTGACCTTCAATGGCACCGACCTGACCACATCCGTTTCTACCAGCACTCCTGCCCTGGTTATGGAAGGCTCCTATAGCATTTCCGCATGGGACGGCGACTGGGGTAACGCAAACCACTCCGACGCCCACTATGGACACAGCTTCTTGCGTTGGGACCTCCTTGCTAACGAAGTGTTCATCCTTGAATACGTTGATAGTGGTGACGGCGAAAATCCGTATCCCGTTCTGACGTACACTGGAGAAAGTAGACCTTCCAATAGTGTTGTCGCCAATAGCGCTACTGCCTCTACCAGCGTCAATGTTTGCGATGAGACACACCTGATGGCAGTATACAAGGATGTCAACCAACCAAGCTACAATCTGACATTGTATAGCCATTATTACGATGAAAATGGTAATGAACTCACCACAGGCGTCAACCCCATCACCATGTTCCGTGGTAACAATAATGGCGACAAGGCAGAAGCAATTGATGGTAAAACATACGCATACTCTTCCGGCGCGCATGTTAATATTTCTGGCGTACTCGACCCGCAGACAATTTATTATCCAAAGTCCATTAGCGTAACAATGAAGTTGACTTGCCCGTACTGCAACCAGTCTATCGCATATGACAGCACCGTAACAAAGTGTACGTCTTGCGGTGAAAAACTTGGCTTGCAGAACGCAACCAGTGCCGATGTCAGCGAAATCTACTATGCAACCGCCGACTCTTATGCACAAGTTAAGAAGATTATCGGCGAAGCTAAGATGATGACTCCCGATGCCGCCGCTGAATACCTGGCAGCCAACAACGTCGTTCCCATGACCAAAACTGCCGCCGGTACATACACTGGCACCATTCCTTATGCTGAGGATGCATACCACCTGTACATCAATGGCGAGAAGCAGGGTTCTTCCTATGACGCACTGAATAACAAGAAGAAAGAATTTGTTTGGGGTAAGCCCGGTGCAACCAACATTGTATGGTCAGGCACCGCGGGTATCAACAATGGAACCGCTACTTCTACTCAATACTCTGACTTCTATGTTGTGATGAATCAGAATCGTGAATACCACGCTTACGCACGTCAGGTAGTCACCGGTACTCAGCCAAGCAACAAGTCTATCGACTTTATCTGCGCAACTATTTACACATCCACTGACTATGCAACACAGCTGCCTTATAACACCACTTATGTCTACATCAACGGCAATAAGACACCCCTGGCAAGTGCTGCCGGTCACACCTTCTTCGTTGCAAAGGGCTCTAATCTGGAAATCCGTGCACAGCGTGCAGCTAACGGCACTGCTTTCCACACGGTTTACAATGGAACCATTAATGCAAAGAAGACATTCCTGCTGAGCTATAACACCGTTACTGTTTCTGGCGACGCCAACCTCGTTGTAGGTATCGACGGCACAGGCTCTCAAAAGGAAACCTGGCTTGCAAACTACGCTGTTGATGGCGGTGCATTCCAGTCAGCAAACACAGTGTATGGTGTATTTGCACAGGGCGGCTCTATCTCGAATAAGACGTTCTATCATATGGATTCAACTGTCACGGTGAATACTACCGCCGGTCAGAATATCCAGTTGGTAGCAACAAGACCCAGTCTGACTGACAACCAAGAACTGGTTGAAGGCTTTACTGGCTCCGCTTCCGCACAATATCTCTACATCCTCGAAAACACTGCCGCCAACAAGGAACTCCTGAAAAATTACTCACTGTCTCAGCACGATTCTGTTACCGAGAAATACCTCATTGGTTTCTCTACCAACAATGCAATCCCTGGAAACCTGGCTAAGACCAATGCCGTGACCAACTTCAAGACAGGCGTTTCCTATGATGTCATCGTTGATTGGAGTGATATGTCCGTAAATGTCATCGCATCCGAAGGCACTCGCTTCAATGCAGGTACCGCAGGCTCCAATAACGCATATGTATTCTATAATGTTCCTAACGGACAATATGAGATTCATATGAATGGTTCTCTGTTAATCACAAATGCCGCTGACATCACATCCGTCTCTGGCGTTGTATCTAAGGATACTTCTCACAAGATTACGATTACCACTACTGCTGTCACCAAGACATCGAGCGGCACAGCTTTCAAACAGTGGGCAATTGATAATACCCCCGGCACTGCTGCCACCAACAAAGCGGTTGCAGGTACTAAGTCCAATTCCACCAACACTGCACCTGGTATCGCAAATCAGGTTCTCACTGGCACTATCAATTACGTGGCATCCAGCACATCCGGCACCGGTACACAAACCGGTAGTGCATCCGGTACTGTTACACTGCCCGCGATTATTGGCTACAAGGTTGAGGTTTATCTGGACAACAAGCTGAACACTACATTCCCCAAACCCGTCAAGTTCAATGGCTCCACTATTGAAATCGACGAAGGTGAGTCTGATACTCTGTATTCCATCACGTTCCCGACTGTTTCTGCCGTTGCAGATTCTCACGACACAGGATATACAGAGTTATATGGCGAAAGCCCTGCTATCACTTTTGATAGCGCAACCAATACGTTCAAGGTTTACTACTACTCTGTAACGTATGGCGTTGACCCTGATAACGGAACACTTGGTGAGGTGCTCGCGCCTGACCTGTGTAACCCAGAAGCATGGAATGGTGCCACCATCGTTGCAAAGGGCTCTAAGGTCACTCTGAACGTAGCAACTCTGGACATTTCGAATCACACTCGTATTGCAGCCACTAAGCAGGTGGCAGGTTACACTGTTACCTTCCAAGGTTGGACCAAGAACGAGAACGAGAGTGTCCCCACGACCATCACAGAACCCACCCACTTTATCGCTCACTTCATTGCTGGCGGCGGTACCGAGTACACCGTCACGCTGTACAACAAGAGCGCAACCTTTACTGGATATCTCCTGGATATGCTGGACGACAGTCGTGACAAGGTCACACTGTACGGTATCGAGCAAACCAAGATGACCAAGGGCACACCCGCTACGGTCACCGGTACAGCTCCTAAGAGCATTGCCGCCGTATACCTGTATGGCAACCAATCTTATATGTATGCATATCCCGAAACGCCCACCATCGTTGGTACATCCAATGACACCGTCGATATCACATTGACACTGACAGGTTATACCTCTGAGTTGGCGCACAAGGTGCAAATTAAGAATGTTTCTACAGGCACTGTCTATACCAGCAATGTTGCAGCCAACGCATTCGTTGCTAAATTCACCAACGTACCCACTGGTGTATACCAGCTGTATGTTGATGATATCAAGTACGTAACCAAGTTCGACTACAACACCCACGATGATTCCTGTAAGGTCACTGGTGAGGATGGCACTACAATCCATACTCCTCAGTATGAAACAGAAATCTCTGGCGGCGGCTTGATTTACGTTGCTCCTATTTACACCGTCCGCTACTCCGAAGTTAGCCACTGGTCTCAGGTCCGTTATGACCGCGTTAATAATGAATATATTGAATATTCCAACTTGACCGTTTGTAACGACACTAAGTGTAGTGGTTATGGTAAGCATGCAAATGTTGACCACTTCAAGAACTGGACATCCCTGGATGAAATGATGGACCCCACAGTCATCCGTTATCGCTACGTATGTAACGAATGCGGTAAGACATTCCAGCGCAATCAGACCGGTAGCTGGTCTAACGCCAAGCATACTGCTTGCCCGACGAGCGCAGGTGGTTGTGGTTCCACTCACATCCGCATGACATCCGCAGAGTTGGTTTCTTGTGAAATCGACGAGAATTTGGATTACTACGTATACAGCACCTACACCGACAAGAATTATGCTCCTCTGGACATCTCCGCAGAAGTCGAGATGGCATATCCTGTCTACGTACAGGCTGTTGTAGACGGTACTGAAAGATATCCGTTCCTTGCAAACGGCAACACGGGTACACCTATCGCCGGTGCAAAGGTATTCTTCCAGTACTCCGCTGACGGCGGTAATACATGGGGCAATTTGGAAGCCGCATTTGATGAAGATGGTCTGGCTACCGTATTCGTACCTATGGGTACTATCTACCGTATCGTCGGCGCCCACTCTGATGAATGGGCAATGAGCCGTACAAGCAATAACGTCATTGATGGCGGCTTCTCACTGAATAAGCCTTATTCGACCACTGGTCTGGATACAGCTACTTATTCTGGTAAACGTTATATCATCGGTGACGGTGACTATAACAACGACTCTGCAATCGATGACCCCGGCTTAAAGTACTACGTGCATTACTACACAGTTACTGCTAAGGCTGGACACGGTATTGATGACGTGAATAACCTCAGCGTTACCAACCAGTCCAAGTACGCAACTGACTCCTCTACAACTGTTGCCACCTACCAGCGTGGCGCAACTGCAAGAGTAAATGGCGCAATTGCAGATGGCAAACTTCCTGTATACATCCGCATTGTTAACGACAATGAGACGTATACCGGACGTGAGGTTTACCTCAGTACTTCCAAGACATCTAATACCAAGACATGGAAGTTGACGTACAATAGCTCCACTGGTCGCTACGAACACACTGGTGTTTCTGGCACAGCAGCTGGCACCACTTACTACGTCTGGGCTAACGGTAAACTCGTCAATGGTGCATACACTGATGAATACACCGGCGTTGACGTTCTGGTTAAGCCTTATATCCTGCCTGTTGGTTGGAGTGGCAACTGCGGACATTGTCTGCAGCATGTGCACGGATTAACATCCAATCCGTTCGAGCACAATCAGACCTACAACTGCGAAGAGCTGTGCAGCTCCGCCTGCAACAACTCCGAGGCTAACCACTGCGTATTTGACACCACTGACCACGATGCACGCAATACCAGCACAACCCACGCACCTTACACTCATACATTCACCGTATATCATACCACCGTCGAGCAGTTGGATGCATCCGATAACATCGCTCAGTACTTCTACCGCTATGTTGACGACCATCCCACTGACCCCTCTGACCCTGATTGGGACCCCGAGGACCCCGACAATGACCCCGATACTCATCCAGACCCCGACCCCAACGACAAACTGGATGACTTCCCGCAGAACACCGTTTACTACTACACACTTGAAGTTACCGGTGACGCCGGCATTAAGCAGACCTCCGGTACTGGTACATATCTGGAAGGTGATAAGCCTCAGGTAAATGCCACCATCCAAGATGTACGTAGTGATGTCGGTCGTACCCCCATTACCGTTAAGCTGTATCTCGACGGCTTGGCATGGGGTGGACAGACCGTAACCATCGGCGGATATCCCGCCAAGGAAACTTCCCACGGTGTTTACACCACTGATTACAACTTCGCTTCCGGCACTTATGCAGTTCGCGTAACCAGCCCCAACACCACTCTGTTGGATACCAAGGGCTTGTACAGTGACACCACAGTTTACGGCTACATTACCGTAAGTTCCACCAGACAGTACTACTGGAAGGCTTGGACAGACGGACATGTCAACTGTGAGACCTGCGGCGTCAAGGGCGCATGTTGCGATACTGATGGCACTCCCACCATCTGCAACCCCAGCTCCAGACGTTACTGCACCAACTGCCACATCTTCCTGGATGCCAACGCTAAGGAGCAGTCCTGCTGCACCAACGGCACTGGTCATAACTGGACAGATTGCCCATACAATAGCGATGTTTACAGTGGCGACTGCCTGCACAACTTACTTACCGCACAAACCAATCGCGTAAATAACATTCTCATCAAGCATAACTCTAAGTTGCATGGTGTTACCACTCACCAGGATACCTTCAAGTTCACTGGTGACAACAGCATCAACTTCTACACTCTGCATCTCGATGGAGACGCCGGTGTTGACTCCATCTATATCGATGGTAAGGAATACGAAGAGACCACCACTATCACAACTCACGGCAAGACCGCTGATTTGAGTAGCACGGTATATCATCGTGACCTGCCCGAGAGACTGTGGACCAATACCAAGAATGCTACCACCATTTTCAAGGAAGTTGTTGTCCGCAAGGACCGCGACACCAGCATCAAGGTGGATGCAAAGACTCCTGTTAAGAACCATGCAGAAGCTAAGACAGCTCTCTCTATTGAGTTGCTGTTGAATGGCAAGCCCTATACTGGTCGCGTTGTTACCATTGGCGGCTACGCAGCAACTGACGCAGATAACGATGGCATCTATGTAACCAGCTATGCTGGCTTCACAGGTGGCAAGACGTATCAAGTCACTGTTGATGGCAGAAACGCAGGTCGAATCTACTTAGAGTCTTACCGCTCTTATAGATGGTACCAGTGGAGTGAACCTTGGCTGGCAAACGGCGGCGAGAACACTTCTCACTACTGCTTGACTCACAAGGCAACTCACAGCTGCCAAGGCTGTACCGAAACTCTGTCCGGCGGCGTCTATGCAAATGCGAACACATCTGTTGACGCAGCGCATCAGGTTTACCTGGTTGGTCGTACCGAAATCATTGACGAGTTCCACGTCTATGTCGACCCGAACCTCAATGGCGGTCCTGACCCCTATGAGCCCGAAACCGGCGACCCGGATGACCCCTACAAGGACCCCACCGACGATGACTTCACCGGTGATGCTCCGAACCAGGATGGTACTCCGAAGGATGAATACAATCCCGAGAAACAGCCCAACCCCGAATACAACCCCGACCACAAGCCAACAGATAAGCCAGAGTATGACCCTGTCAACCCCGGCACACCTGTTGACCCGAGCAAAGACCCCAACAACTTTGACCCCGACAATGAGAACGACGGCTTCTACGAGGATGCCCCCATTCCGTTCTACACACTGACAATCAACATGAAGTTGAATGACGTCGCTACCGATGACTTCCCGATTAAGTTTGAGAACCTCACCTCTGGCGAAACCCTCTACATCATCCCCGATGGTCAGACCTACTACGTGTACGATAAGGATGGCAAGCAGCTCTCTAACGTACCTTACATCGTTGAGATTAAGGACGGCACAGTTGTAATCGCTCTCCAAGACGGCGATAAGTACAAAGTTAGCGTACTTGACGAAATCGAAGATGTGAATAACAACGATGTTATTGATATTCTCGATATCATGGACGCTGACGAAAACGGCACTCTGAGTGCTACCGAAATCGCAAGCAATACGCTTGACGACCGCACCTACACACTCCACACCGAAGGCGCTATCGACGGCGCTCCCCAGACTGTGAACATTTACTTCTACACCTTGACCCTGGATGTTTACAGCGACGGCGCACACAAGCTTCCTCAGTACGGCAAGACCAGCAATGGCACTGTCAATGTCTTTGATTCTCCTGTATGGCTGGACGACGTCCATGCAACTCAGGACGGCATCAAGAACTTCTGGGGCGAGCAGAATGCAAACGCCGATGACGGCATCGCAGACACCGATTATTATGCAGTACAAGACGCACACACCGTTAAGGTTTACCTGAAGGGTCAACCCTACGATGTTAACGTTAAGACCGCTGATGACGATGTCACCGACAGAAGCCAGAACGTTGGCACCGGCTACTTGGTGGATTACACCAACGGCACGGTCAACGGCGCAGTTTCTATCCGTGTGGATTACTTCTCCATGACAGCTGACCACCACGGTGGTTTCACTGGTACTCAAATCAACTACGGCGGCAAGACTCACGTCTCCGCGAAGACTCCTGTTGGCGCAACCTCCAATGCTACCGTACAGGCATTCTTCTTGAAGGGTACTCAGATTGAAATCGACGCAACTGTGGCTGGCGAGAACACCTGGTACAGATGGACCGGCACCGAAACCTACACCACCAAGAACCAGAAGAACATCGTGATGGATAAGCAGCGTAACGAAAGTGCATGGGCTAAGACCTATTACACCGTACGTTACTACCTGCATGACAAGAACGAAGGCTGGTACGAGGTTGTTGAGGACGGCTGGACTAATAAGTCTGTACTGACGGTTATCGATAACCGCAACTGGAACTCCGAGACCGTTACTGGCGAACCCAACAAGTACGTCAACTTCGACCCGTTCCGTACTCACTCCTTCTCCGACCCCTCCGCTCCGACTCTCGCAACTCTGCGCGATGTTCTGACTAAGGGTGTCAATACCACCACGATTGACGTTGTGGTTGATGAGAATCAGGTCGGCGGACAGTCCTTCGTTGACTTCTACTACACCAGAAATGGTTCCGTTGTTGACCCGACACCTGATACACCTGATGTTCCTGACCCCACTCCCGAGCCTCCCGAGGCTCCCACACCCACACCTCAGGACCCTGAGGATTGGGATGTAGACGAGGAGAAGGAGTACGTCACCATTACATACATGGTTGACGACCCCACTAAGGACGGTATCGATTACAAGCAGGTTGCCAAGGAAACTTACTTGGCAGGCACCGACATCACATTCATTACAGCTCCTTCTTATACCGAACAGGATGAGAATAAGACGCCTTATGAATTTGTTGGTTGGTTCATCAACCCGCTCGACCCCGCTACCGAAAGCGCAAATGGTATGCTTGGCTCCTCTAAGGACCACTATCTGCTGTGCAAGGACACCATCGTGTACGCTGTCTACCTTGACGGTTTGGATTTGGGTATCACCGCTAATGACATCTACGGTGTCATCAAGACTGGTTCCCAGTTCACCAGTTCCGCAACTATCGTAAACCACAACAACTCCAGTATCACTTCTAATACTCATATCAATGCAATCCTGACCGTCAAGGAAAATGGAACTGTAATTGATACGATTAAGCTGAGTGATATCATCGCCCCTGGCAACGGCACACAGATGATTTCCACCGTGGTCGACACCACCAAGTGGAACACCGGTAAGCAATATACGTTGACCTGGTCCCTGGACTTCAGCGAAACGCTCTACGTTGATAAGAACTCTTCTAACAACCAGAGCTCGCTCAACTCCTTCTATCCAGGCGCATACAGTGTGGTTTGCAACACCAACAGACCCGACCGCTTCGATGAAGGCACAACCAGACCCGGCACTTTCAATCCGAATACTACACCGATGAATACCAGTAACACGGCATTCTACTGGGAGTACTGGACTTGGAATGAAAACAGCGGCTACAACGGTAAGTTCGAATTGAAGACAGGCAATGATAAGATGAATGTCGTTATTATCCTGACTCCTGAGAACGCAAGCGGTCTGAGAAGCTACACCACCGGCGCATTCAACATCCACAATTATACAACCCGTAGTGGCTACGGTTTGTCTATGCATCGTGTATATGACGACCTCACCGGTAAGTATAAGAGTGGCGCTGAATGGATGGCGGGTGCAAATTGGCCGGTCAATAAGTCTCACATTACTATGGAATCCACAGTTGGTACTCTGGAAGCTCTGATGACCTTCCCTGAGTTCAATTTCAGTTCCAAGTACATCACCGGAGAGCCTATTGATAAGCAAGAGTATCTCAAGTTGACAGTAGCAAATGCTGGCACTTACTACTCCTTAACAATGCCGCAGTACGCTGATTACGAGACAGACGACTACAATGACCAGTTCGCACACTACACACCCGTTTGGTTGCCTGACGGCGAGTACAAGCCCGTAACCCACATCAGCGGCATCTGGACGCCTATTGGCGAGCTGAGAGCCACTGTACAGCAGGGTCAGTACACAACTGAAACTGATATGCATAAGTTCGGTGTTTACACCAACGAAGTCATCATCAAGGGCAGTCTGTACGACGACTTGTACAATAACCCCTAATCCCTCGCAATACAAAACCCGGTCCATCGGACCGGGTTTTGTTTCTCTAAAGCTATTGACAAACTGGAAGAATTATGCTATACTGTGAACAAACTATATCCAAAGGAGAATGTGTTATGACATTCCTGCTACAAACAAATAATCACGAGATGAAGACGGAGCTATTCCTGTGGCGCGATTTACTGGAAGAGTCCACATGTCCACACGACATCGCAGAGTGTTCTTACGAGGATTTGCCTGACTATATAGCCACACACGATGCAACTCAGCTGGTACCCATGGGCTCCATCGCGTTTACAAATCTCTTTTTCAAGCTCGCATATAATATCGAGAAAATGAATCCTGTTGAAATTCCGCCTTGCCTCAGAGAGCCAAAGTGGATTGGACGCGACTACCGCATCGTTTATAAGGAAGACGTTCCGCAGGAAGGCTACTACTTCCTGAAAGACGCCAGTTCCTTCAAGGAAATGTCGTACATGGGATTTTTACAGGCGCTCAACCGCAGGGAAATCAAAGAGGGGCGCCCATATGTGGTATCCAAACCGCTGGAAGTCCAAGCAGAATATCGCGTATATTTCCTCAGGGGAGAAGTGTATGCCATTGAATATTATAACGGCAATCCCTTATGCTTCCCTGATAGAAACACCATTATGAACGCTAATATGCGGTACGCCCGAGAAAAAGACTATCCCAAGAGCTACACCATGGATGTCATGGTTACACGAGATGGTACATTCTTGACAGAAATTCATCCGGTGCTATTTTCTTGTGGATTGTATACAACAGTCCTGGGCACGGACTTTCTGAATGGATATATTGATGGACTACACTATATATTGCGTCATAACACCCCCGTCAGCACTACATAATGTGGTGAAAATGAAAATTTTTGCATAAATATGTGAATATTTTTGAAAAAGTTGCATACCACCCCTTGACAAAGCCCAGATATCGTGGTATAATACAGTACAAATACACAACATATAGACTGCAAACAACAAGATGAGGTATACATACATGACTGAACGAAACTACAACTTGTTGTGGGAGTTTACAAAAGAGCACAAAAATGTAAGAAGTGCCAATCCACATGAAGCACAGGCAATTACCATTCTTAACCTATACCAGGATGAAGCCGCAATTCCGCTTCCCCTCAATTCTGCAGCAGATGTAGAGGAAGCTTGCCAGTGTATTCGAATGGCACTGATGTATGCCTTCTGAGGCGCCCACAATCCCCCTCAGAGCGTTCCAAATCTTACACTCAATTGTTTACTCCCAATAAGCTGAATAGCCGCAGAAAGCCGCCTACGGCGCCACAAGCACACTCTCCGCGGCAATATTAAACCCATTGGATACAAGGAGGTAAACATGGCGAAACGTAAGCATTATTATGACGAAGAGTATGATGCTGACAATTACGCCTACCAAGATTACGACGATGACGAAGATGACATCGACGACTTGGAGGAAGACTTAGAGGATGATGACACAAAACGTCAGCCCCTCGATACACCCACCGATGATGACGACAGTACTGAGCCACCCGAGTTCAATCCTGACGACCACATACATATGGACCTGCCGTCTGAGCAAAAATCTTTCAACCCCGCAGATTACGATTTCACACAAATCATGGAGGACTACAACTCCGGCGATGAAAAGCGTAGGGCATATGCGATTGAGCAGGCTGTATACGCCATGGATGCGCTGGTAAAGTACGTCATCAACCGCCACTATCCTACATACCGCGAGAAGCATTATGAAGACATGCTGCAGACCGGCAGAATGGCAATCGTCGAAACTCTCGGCGGCTACACCGGTAAATGCGCTCCTTCATCTTACTTCTACACCACTATTCGTCACGAAATCCAGGTGTTCGTTGCTGAAGATGTGCATCGCACCACGCGCCATTACGCAGCTATGGCGAATAAGATTCGCAAGGCTGAAATCGCGCTGGCACAAATTGATGGCAAGGAACATCACGATGATTTAACCATCTCTGTTTACACTGGTCTCCCGCTGACCACTGTAATCGAGACCCGCCGCCAAACACTCGCTGCCGATTTCGTTGAACTAAACCCAAATATTGATGCAGATGAATCCGTTGTTGATGATTACGGAAATCCCGCTGCAGCATATTGGAAGCAAGAGAGAGCCAATGCCGTCAGCAGCGCAATCAACCGCCTGTCGCCAATTGAAGCGCAAGTCATTCGACTGATGTATGGCATGGATGGAGAGTCGCCTTGTAATCCTCCGGAAATCGCACGCCGGCTGCATCTCAAGACCGACCAGGTACGCAAAATCTCGCAAGATGCGTGCCGCAAGCTTGGAAACGACAAAAAGCTAATGCGAGACATCGGTACAAACGACTGCCTGACCGTAGAAAAAGAAAGAGCATCTACCGCCATGCCTTTCGTCCCAGTCGTTTTTGGCGGAGGCACTAATTTCTTTGATGAGATTAGTGAAGAAGACTCCGATGACCCTGCATGCGAAAGTGTTGCTGACTTTTTCAAGCCCATGACATTCGCAGAAGAATAAGAATTTGAGCCCGCTTGTCGGGCTCTTTTCTTTTGTGCGCAAGGAATAATGAACTGTCATTATTATATTGAATTCTCTCTTGACATAAAGCAGGGGAGACCTATATCGAATTATAATTAAGGAGGATACACGATGAAAGCTAAATCTTCTCGCGTACTCGTTCTTGTGCTGGTTCTCTTGATTGCTGTCATGGGAGGAACAATTGCGTATGCATTCACAGCCGCAACACCTCAGTACAAAAACCCGTCTGGCAGTAAGAACCCGGACGACGCGAAAAACTACATTACCGCCACAGACAGCAATGGTTTAATCAACATCTCTAATGAAGTGGATGCCGGCGACCAGACTATATGGATTGGTACTATTCGCACAATCGACCACGACAATGATGGCAAGAAAGACTACATGTATGTCTATGGCTACTATTACAACAGTACCAGCGCTCCTAATACCAGCAATTTGACTGGATGGAAATTACAGACCGACGACCTCGGTTGGGGCTGCGTAGCTATCAACAAAGACAGAACCCGTTATGTTGACCCTGCCGGTGTTATCGAAGGTCACAAAGTCACTTGGATGAATTATGCATACTACGGATGTACAAAGCTGACAACCAGCGCTGATGACCAGTGGGCATTGCCCAGAATTCCCGCAACCGTGAAGCACACAAACTATATGTTCGGTAATTGTACCGGTTTGAGCAGAGTGGGTATGACCACTGTACAGACACTGACAGCCAATACTTTCAAGGACTGCTCTAATCTGTCCCAGATTTACTTGGGTCAAAACGTGGAAGTGATGCATGCAGATGCATTGACCGGCGTGAAGAGTGGCTGCAAGCTGTATTTGGATGCTGCATCCAAGCCCGGTGGATTCCAAAGCGGTTGGAATAATGGTGTCGGTAATAACATTAAATACGATGCCGATATTCTGATTTGGGCTACCACAGATAAATATTAATTCTTCCGCAATATTGTTGGGCACTTTCGTAAGAGGGTGCCCAACTTCCTTTTATATGTTGTGTCATACTTCTATTGAAAACCAAAGAACACCTCTCCCTTTGGTATTCGAGACAACCCGAGAGGGGAGTCAAAAATAAAATATCATTTAGAAAGGAGTTACACTGCCATGTTCAAGACTATCCAGGCTCATCTGGCTGACAACCGTGGTGACGAGAACATCTCCAAGATGATTTGGGTCGCTATCGTGTTCGTCGTCGGCGCCATTCTTCTGATTATGGTCACCTCTGCCTTCCGCGGCCCCATCAAGCGTTGGTACGAGAAGGTCGTTACTGACTGGTTTGACACCAGCGGAAACAACGGTGGCTACTCTTACGACAACGGCCTCACTCCTATTGCCTAATCGTAAGCCCCGTCAACTGAAAACGGCACCGCGATAAGCGGTGCCGTTCTTCGGAAACAAATTTCAAAAATTGAGATTTTCTGTTGGGCACTTTCGAGAGACATACAAAACGGATACACAGAAATGTATGTCATAGTTTAGATGCAACCGGAAAGGTTGCAGATGTTGTGGTCTCTCCCAATTCAATCCGATTATTCGGATTCCCAACAGCATCTATATTAACATTGATTCTTATGAAAGGAGATAAACGACTATGTTCAAGACTATTCAGGCTCATCTGGCTGACAACCGCGGCGACGAGAACATCTCCAAGATGATTTGGGTTGCTATCGTGTTCGTTGTTGGCGCTATCCTGCTGATTATGGTCACTTCCGCTTTCCGTGGCCCCATCAAGCGTTGGTACGAGAAGGTTGTAACCGACTGGTTCGATACTTCCGGAAACAACGGCGGCTACTCCTACGACAACGGTCTGACCCCCATTGCCTAATCTTAGGTGCAGCACTGCTAAATAAAGCCCATACAAACGGCGTAAGCTTCGGCTTACGCCGTTTTTGGCTTTAGGTTTCGAGCATAGGGCATACTGTCATTATTACAATGAAACTAATTTTATGGAGGAGATATCCACTATATGACTTCAAGCAAAATTCGTGTCGTAATTGATAATCAATCTGTAATGGTTGACACGATGGAACAGGCACACCGTTTAGCTGATGAAAAAGGTTTGGATTTGGTACAAGTTGCAGAAAATGTGTACAAAGTTATGGACTACAAGAAGCACATGTACAACCAACAAAAACAAGCCAAGAAACAGCAACAGTCTCGCCAGGAAACAAAAGAAGCTCAATTCAACCTCGGCATCGCTGACCATGATTTGCAACGCAAAATCAAAGATATTTGCAAGTGGTTAAATCAGGGCGCTCAAGTTCGCGTCTTAGTAAAACTGCGCGGCAGAGAACAAAGCAGACCAGAAATTGGTCACGCTATGATGCAACGAATTATTAACGGCGTTACAGAATACGGTGTGACACTTGTGAAGCCAACCGTGAAAATGCCTGAAGGTGGAAGAGATATCACTACCGTATTAAAAGCATCAAAATAAGGAGGTCATCACTATGGCACAAAATAAGAACACCAATAGCAACGTCGCTGCTGTTCTTAGAGGTATGCGAGAAGTTGCTCGTGTTACCTTTACAAAAAAGCCTGTCGAAACCGACTTCATGCCCGAAAAACCCGACTTATCCAAAAAGCCGGAAGAAACAGCAACCACAGATGATAAAGTCCCTTTGCGAAAAATTAGCGGCAATAATGAACTTATTGTCGCACCAGAGTATATTCCAGATATGGTGCGTTTCTTTGGAGAGCATGCAATTTTCGACAGCCTTGCGGTGCCATGTTACTTCAATAACGATTCCTGCGATTTAACCCTGTGTGTTTTCCCGAGAATCATGAGACCACCAATGGAACAACCATTTGTCAAAGACATCATCGCCGTTACCATTCAATACAATGGTACAATTGTTGCTATGGCGGAATATAACACCATGGATGATAAGGCTGCTGAACACTTTAAGAAAGACATCAACGATTTAACACCAGAGTATTACCGCTCCAATCACAACAACAATCCGCAGCACTCCCTGCGCGACGCCTTGCTGGCTAAGTTCCCCGGATTGGTTGTACCCGAAGAGCCTGTATTCCTCGAACAAGACATCGGAAAGGAGTCTCCACATGCCATTTAATACAATCAAACGATTGATTGCATGCGTGCTGTGTCTGGTTGTCATGACCAGCCTGTGTGCATGCAGTCCTTATATTGACCAAGAATTCATTAACCTGAATATGACCGCACAAACAAAACCCACCGAAACCCCAACGGAGCCAGATGTTACCGAGCCTCCGGTAGCCAAGCCAGAAGCAACAGAACCAGAAGAATCAACGCCAGCCTTCAAGCCCGGTGGTTTCATTCTATCAGATGATGAACCCGAAGAAGAGACCGCGCCCATAGTAGACGAGCCAGAGGATACAGAGCCTACCAATCCTGGCGAAGAACCCAAACCCACTCAACCACAGAAACCTTCTGGCGGAAATGTAGATGGTGTTAAAATCAGCGCCGGAATGAAATCTGCATTGAATTCGTTAGGTAAAACCACTACAACAAGAGTAACAGTATTCCAGCCCGCAGCTTCCCCAGATGGTAGTCAAACCATTATTCACATCAAAAACAACGGCAACAAGGCAACGCAGTATACATACATGTATTATGAAACCGCAGATGCTTACGCAGCCGCAAGCGCAGGTGTGTCTACAGATGCATGCAATGATGAACTGCGCATGATTCTCCGAGGTGAAATGGAAGTTCTTCCGGTAACCAATCCTGAAACCATGGGTATCGTTTTGTTTGACGGTTATCTCTTATGGAGGTAATATATGGCAAATGCCGTTTCCAATTTCCAATACGTTGGATACCTAAGTGACTTTTTAGCCACATATAACGATATCGACATTCTCACAGCGCAGTATAACTGTGCAAAAGCGAATTATGATAATGCTAAGCGAAAGTTAGCAGAATACCAAAACACATTCTCATTCAAGAATTGCCTTATTGGCTGGGGAATGATTTTCGGCGTTCTTTTGTTAACTTTCCCGATATTATTTTTGCCCCATACCAACTTTATGGTGTGGCTTGCATTTTGTGCCATTATTGCGAGTGTCATTATTGTGATGAGTAAAATCATCTACAATAAGAAAGTTCTCCCGGTCCACCGCTCAACGCTCCAAGACGAGCTCACACGTGCGGAACAGGTGTATCGACTCTCCTACGAAACACTTGTTGCGCGCCGCAGCAATCTAAAAGATTTGCGTGGAGAGCTGGATGAGCAGTGCACTTATCCTTTATCCATTTACCTCATGCGTGAAGCAGCAAAAGAAGGCGAGTGCTCCAATATCCCGCAAGGCATTCGATACTTCAAAAATCGTTACAGAACATTGGAGTTATCGGAGGAAGAATCCGCGCAAGCGCTGAAAAAGAGAATTGACGAAGAGCAAGAACGTGCCGTGATACGTCAAACTTTCTTAAATGGATTAGACGATAGTGCTCAAACTCTATTCCAATAATTAGGAGGTTTTTGATATGGCAGATGAACGTAAACACGACGATACTCACGTTGAGAATCCAGTCGAAGAAACTGCTGAAACCACAGCACCAAAGCACGATGAAACACAGCCTGAGAATAACAAAAAACCGCATAAGGTCGAAAAGGAAAAGAGAGAGGCACCCCAATGGTTGAAAAACATTGGCGCATTTTTCAAAACCCTCTTCGTAACACCATGGGCTTTGTTGCAGAAGATTATGCTGCGTATTGCCGGCGGCAAGGAGCTTGTTAAAGAAGCAGAGGCTCAAATCGTGGCTGACGCAAAGAACAGCAAAGTTAATGAAGCGCAAGAACAAAACGCAAAGTTTATGGAGCGCGAAATTAACGATTTACTGAAAGAATACACGCAGGATAAAGAATATTGCAAAGGATTACATATCACAGCCGTTGAATTTGGCAAAAATGTCACCGGCGACTCCAGTATTCTGCACACAATCACCGTGACATGTCACAACGATAACTTGTTTGGTGGCGAATATCAATTGCACTTAGGCTCTGACGGTCAGTTGAGATACAACGAAATCGTACCCGATGTGCTACAAATGCAGTTAAGTAACTTGATTTCACGTATTCAGCTGAAAGCCGCACCAGAGCATAACGGCGGCTATGATGAAAATGGTGATTTCCACGGATTTGACGAGGATACCCCAGGTCCCGCCAACCCCACCGCCAATGAGACTGCTGATAAAAAAGCGGTTAACGGCACCGAGGTGGACGTACAATTCCCCAATGGTCCCGCCGCGCCAGCCGTCATCACACTCAAGGTGTCCAAGGTCGATGAAAAAGATGCCACCGTTGATACGCATGAAGCAACATTCTCAGCGGAGAATCAATCTGGTCGTATTTTTATCACCGGAACCAGCGCAGATAACCCCATGGCATCCATTGACGCATGCAACTCAGCCTTAGCATATCAAGTCTACCAAAACTTCCGCACATCCCTTACCAACGCTGAAACCACCAATGCAGACGTGCTTGGACAAGCATTTAATTCCAGTATTGGTGACGTAGTAGATATGGTACAAGGTGCTTCCAAAATGAATGGCTCCGCCATGATTATCATTCCCTTGGAAGGCGAAAAAGCTCTTGTGATTGACGCGGAACGTGCACCCAAGGATAATGCCCTTTGGTTAAATGCATATCGCATTGATACCACACCAGGACAGTCACTGGAAGGCATTTCGTTTGAAGGTGCCGAGAAGATTGCAGCTGTTCGCTTCCCTGCGGATATGTCTTTAGAAGGTAGACAAGGAAATGCGCTTAATACTCGCATTATGCAACTGTATTGTGCAGCAGCTGGCGTGCAATCCTACCAAACACAATCTGCTGATGGACAACCTGCATGGGTGATTGCCGCTCAGACAAAAGAAGGTCAAAAGACAGTTGATATTCCATGCGCCCACTTTATCCCTGAAGGCGGTGGTCTCGCAGTACAATCAGAAAAACGACTATCTGCCACCGATTTGCGCGCCCTACTACAGAATATACCCGAAGAGTGCATCCATAGCATGTCACCAACAGATGAAACATGGATTGCTGCCAACCGTACACTACAAGAGATGCCCCGACAAACTCAAGCACCAATCGGTGATGGCAGTATGATGGGTCCAGAATTACGAGAAGCTACGCAGCATGCTTCCTTTGCACGATACTTTGTCGTCGATGACACAGTCATCATGTATACACCTGAAACCCGTACATTACATTTAGAATCCGAACGTTTTCAACACACCGTACATCTTAGCAGTGATGAAATGTTAGATGCGGACCGTATCGCTACGGCTTATGAAGAATTGTCAAACATGCACAATATTGTGAAACAAGCCACATTCTCAGCTCTTAAAGATATAGACCCATTGATTCAGCAAAGAATGCAATTAATTGAACAATTGAATCAGTGCGGTCCGCAAAACAACACAAACACAGCATATGTCAAATTGCATAGAGGTATAGAAGAGGTCGACAAGCAATTAGCAGCGCAGTGGACGCCGACCATTCAAGCCTTAAGAGACAATGGATTCACCGTTACTACCCGTCCAGACAGTTTCTCCATTCAACATCAAGGCAGCACCGAACCATTATCCATCCCAATTGACGGACAACAATCCAAAGCCTCACACCTGTCATTTGTATACGACCATCTTGCCGACTATGCGGACAACTTAGATAATCCCGTCGAAGAGCTCAATAACAATACACGATAACCGCCTTCAGCGCCCCGAATTTCGGGGCGCTTTTCTCGTGCGTACGGTGTCTGAATGTGTGTCATTATTTATACGAAGCTATGACTTCTTGATAAGAGGAGTTAAATATGTTCAAGAAAGGAAAACTATCATCATGTGTAAACCCGCATCCAACACGTACCATCTGCATGGTCACTCCTACATGGACCTGAATGATGGCTACATCGACCCCGAAAGCCTGCGCAAGTTCGCAGACGAAAACCCCTGGCTTAAAGCCTATGCCCTCACCGGACACGGTCAGTGTCAGGCAATCTACCCCTTTAAGGCAGCATTCAAAGGCTCCAGCTGTAAGCTTCTGTATGGCGTCGAGGCATATGTACTCCCCGTTAAGCTGAATGCTATGGCAACCGCCGACGTTGATGCCAACGACATGGAAGAGGAAGAAATCCTCGATGATGACGATGGTGAAAATGATGGCAAAACTACTCATATGGTCATGCTCGCTCGCGACTATATCGGTATGCAATCCATCTTCGCTATGGTCACCGCAAGCTACGACAATATGATGGGCAACAAAAACACCGTTAAGCCCGTAATGACCCAAGACCTGCTGCGCGAGCATATTGGTCCCGGTTCCGCCGGTTACGGTCACGTCATCGTGTTGTCCGCATGTATGCAGGGCATTCTCAGCTGGGAAGCCCTCCGCAATGAGCTCATTGAAAAAGCCGCTGCTAAGTGCGAGAAGAAGGCAGCCCGCCTGAATCTCGATTTTGCTCATTACACCGAAATGCTCGGAAAACTGAGTGAAATGGAAGAGCATCTGACTGAACTCAAAGAGCGTCGTCAAGAACTCGGCGTTTTGAAGGCAAAGAAGTTCACTACCCGCAACAAAGCTGTGGAAAAGCTGAAAGGCACTCCTGGTTATGAAAGCGCACGTGCTGAGCTCGATGCTGAAATCGCCGAAACCGAAGCAGCTATCAGAGACTTCCCCCAGGCAAAAGAAGAAGAGTCTGCCTACTCCAAGCAGGTCACCGGTGTTCGCGCCGAAGTCCGCAAGCTGGAAGGCAAGGCTGAGCGTTACCAGAAAATTATGGACGATGCAGAAGCTGTCCGTGAAACCAAACTCACGGATGACGAACTGTACGCCAATACACTGGCTGCTGCTCAGTACTACGCTGACTTGTTCGGCGCAGAAAACTTCTTCGTAGAACTCCAGTACCATGGCATTGCCGAGGAAGCGATTTGCTTCCCCATTCTGGCAAATGTCGCAGAAGAACTCGGTTTGAAGTGCGTCATCACCAATGACTGCCACATCATCGAAAAAGCCGACCGCAGCCGTAGAGCTCGTCAGATTCTCCGCTCTCTCCGCTACAACAAGTGGGAAGAAGAAATGACTGGCGACCCCGAGCTGTATGTCAAGACCAATGAGGAAATGCGTGAAGCCCTGTTGCAGATTCTGCCAGCTTACGTTGTTGACGAAGCAATCGCCAATAACGAGCTGGTTGCAGAGCAGTGTAATGTAGAGTGGCCCGAGGAAGAGCACTATCCCAAGTTCATCGGTGATGGTCGCTCCGCAATCAAGACTCTGCAGGACTTGTGCAACGAGCGGTTCAAGACCTTGACCTTCAAAAACAAGGAAGAGCGCATGACCTATATCCAGCGTTGCAGATATGAAATGACGGTTATCGAGAAGCTCGGCGTTGCTGACTACCTGCTGATTGTCCAAGACTTCCTGGCATATGGCCGGCTGCTTGGCAAAATCGACCTGAACGACCCTCGTTTCCTGGCAGACCCCTTCAATATCGAGCTGATTAAGCAGCTCGGCAAGGGTAACGTTGGTTACTCCATCGGACCCGGACGTGGTTCCGCAGTTGGCTCCCTGGTGTGCTACCTCATCGGCATTACCGATGCAGACCCCATCAAGTACAATCTTCTGTTCGAGCGCTTCCTGAACACTGAGCGTGTTACAATGCCCGATATCGACAGCGATTTCGCGCCCGAAGTGCGTGGCAAGGTCCTCGACTATGTCAAGCATAAGTACGGCGAAGAAGCTGTGTGCTGTATTTGCACCATGGGTACTCAGGGTCCCAAGAACGCCATCCGCAACTGCGCACGTCTGCTTGGACACCGCAAGTACGGCAATCCCAAGGCTCTCATCGGCCTCGGTGCCGATATCTGCGCTGCTGTTCCCAAGGAAGTCGGTGTTAAGTTTAAGGACTGCATCGATGACTTGAGAGCACAGTTCGCCAGTAACGAAGACGCAATGGAAATTCTCGATGACGCAGTTATCGTAGAAGGCACTTACACCCAGGTTGGCATGCATGCCGCCGGCGTTATCATTGCTGACAACGGTAATGTTCGTGAGTACGTCCCTCTGATGAAGTCCAAGGACGGTCAGTGGGTTTCTCAGTGCGATATGAACTACACTGAAGCTCAGGGTTTGTTGAAAATGGACTTCCTCGGACTTCGAAATTTGGCCATTATCACCAACTGTCTGCGTGATGTTCAGCGTAATTTCGGTAAAAATATCGAAATGTCTGAGATTGACCTCACCGACAAGGACGTGTATGCCAATATCTTTGCCAAAGGCATGACCAACTCCGTGTTCCAGTTCGAATCTCCCGGCATGAAGGGTATGCTTACCCGCTTCAAGCCCGAATCTCTGGAAGACCTCATCCTCCTGGTTGCAGCGTACCGCCCCGGTCCTCTGCAGTACCTCGATGCTATCATCGAAACCAAGGCTACCGGTAAGAAGCCTGAATACGTGATTCCCGAAATGGAGTCCGTTCTCGGTGTTACCTACGGTAAGCCTATCTACCAGGAGCAGGTAATGTCCGTGTTTAACCAGTTTGCCGGTTTCTCCCTGGGCGAGTCTGATATCATCAGACGTTATATGTCCAAGAAGAAGACAGACAAGTTCATGGCTTACCACGGTAAGTTCATCGAAGGTATGGTTGAGCATGGTGCTTCCGAAGAGGGAGCAGAGGATTTCTGGAACCAGCTGGTTGACTTCTCCAAGTATGCGTTCAATAAGAGTCATGCGTGCGCTTATGCGGTTGTGGCTTATTACACCGGCTACCTGAAGTACCACTACCCCAAGGAGTACCTGGCAGCAGTTGCAAACCACTCTGAGTTCGAAGATTTGGCTAAGGTCGTCGGTGACATCCGCGCCTTTGGCTACTCCGTACTCAACCCTGATGTAAACCTCTCCGGTGCCATTTTTGACACTCTGGATGGTCACGTCAGATACGGTCTTTCCAATGTAAAGAACGTAGCATCTGCCGCGTATGACATCATCGATGAACGCAATGCTAACGGTATGTTTAAGAGTTTCGAAGATTTCGTCACTCGTACCAATTGCAAGAAGGACGTCGGTATTGCCCTGGCTGCATGTGGTGCTCTGGACTCCATCAGCACCGACATGGGTAAGGATTATATCCAGCGCCGCATTGCAATGTTGAAGTACTTCGGCGATAAGCCCGAGGAAATCCCCACCAACCGTGACTCCTGTCTCGCGAAAGAGGCGGCTTACTTGGGAACCACCATCACCGAGAATCCCGCTGCAGGTTACAAGGCGAAGAACATGGTTGCTGACTGTGAAAACATGCTCGGCAAGTATGTTGAAATCGCCGGCGCCGTCCAGGATTTGAAGATTAAGACTACCAAGACTGGTCAGACGATGGCAATTTTCAATATCGTTGATGCAAACTTCGATAGCATTCCCGCTGTCGTGTTCGCCCGCACCTACACCGAGTATGGCGACATGCTCACCGCTGGTGTCTGCAAGTTCAATGGTAAGGTAACCGAGCGCGACGATAAGTTGCAGCTGAACGTGGATAAGATTATTGCTGCTGCCCCCGTGGTAAAGAGCATTATTCTGACTCCTGAGCAGCCCAACTATATCGCGCCCTACAAGCCGCTGTACGACAAGTACCGCGATGACAACGGCGTTCCGCTGCTGTTCATCATCAACGGCAAAACGACCGCTTATGCATCCAAGAATCCCATCAAGGTGAATGTGAAAATTCTCCAAGACCCGGAACTTGCTGATGTTTTGAGTGTCACCACCTAATCACAAGACGCCGCCCACCCGGGCGGCGTCTTTTTCGCGCTTTAGTCAACATTTTCCACCGCGCCTCTTGACAAAAGAGGCGTTTTGTGCTATAATGGGGGCGCATAATAAACAAACAAATTAACCTCTGTCATTATTTAGGTAAGCGAATTCACTACTACAGAAAGGAGAGCGACGGCGCATAACGAGTCGTTGCGAGTAAAATTGTGCCAAGATTAAATGACAATTTATTGGTTGGGCTCGTTTCTGACATGCCCAGCATCCAAATGAAAGATGGTCGACCTGTGCAGATGGCTGTGCCTCTGCTTGTTATGAACGGCACTCGCGCTTATGGCGAGAAGTCCTATCGTAACATGCAATCCGGCGATATCATCAACAAAGGATACGACAACGTTTGGATTTTAACCAAGGACGAGGGTTTTATGGCTCAGATTCAGAACCTGAAGCTTTACGATACCGTCATGGTTAAGGGTGCCGTTCGTGTCACATCTGTCAAGAAAAAGACCTTGTGTCCCGAATGTGGTGCAAAGCACGTTTTCCAAAGCACAAAGACAACTGTATACCCCATTTTCATGTCTCGAATTGACAGCGTATCTGAACGTTATGGCGTAAAATCTTTCGCCCCCGGCGAAATCATGCCAGAAACCGAAGCCAAGCTGAAACAGGAGAGCATGGACAAATTATCCGAGTTCATTGAAGTCTCCAACATCGTCCGCCTTATCGGTGTTGTATGTAAAGAACCGGATTTGTACCAGCGTGACTCCGACGGACGTCCCATGTTGACGTTCCCGTTAGCAGTAAAGCGCAAGTACTTCGTCCCCGAAGACGATATGTCCATTAACGTGGACTTCCCGTATATCAAGCTGTACGGTAGCAAAGCCAAGCAGCATTACGGTATTCTACATAAGGCAAACCTTATTATGGTGGATGGATTTATTCACTCCCGTGAAATTATCCGAAAGATTACATGTCCTGCTTGTCAAATCCAGTATACCACAAAAGACAACATCAGCGAAATCATTCCTTACTCTATCGACTACATCCGCAGCAACATCAGTGATACAGAATTCGGTCCCAGCGAAGGTGCTGTTTACAGACCCCAGATTATCGGCTCTGAGGCGGATATCGATTTGAAATATGTCACTCCCGAGGAGCGCATTGAGAATGACGTAGCATCTGGTAACGGCGGTAACGCTATTGACCAGAAGATTCAGGATATTCTTGCCACCATGAACGACGACTAATTTCGTATTCAAAAATGGAGGGTAAATTATCATGAACGTTCAAAAAAGAGGCACTTATACTCGAGTCGAAGACTTTATTAAACCCTCCGTTGTCAATACCAAACATCCTTATCAATTTGATGTAAAGAACGCTCCGGATTTGCTTCTCAAAGCAATGTTGGATGGTCAGCGTATTACCATTATCGGCGACTATGACTGTGATGGTATTTGCGCTTCCGCAATTAGCTTCCGCGGATTCAACCGCTTCAAAGAAATGCTAATTGCATACAAGGACGAAAAGGCACGGCAGGCACTCCCTGCCGGCGCTGCCGACCACCTGATTAAGCTTACCAAGTCTGCATTCCAGTGCGATGATGCCCAGGCGCACGACATTCTGTGCAACCAGAACCGTGCATCCGGCACCATCGTCAAAATCCGCATCCCACACCGCTATACCGAGGGTTACGGAATGAAGGAATCGATGGTTGACGAAGTACCCTCCGGAGTTCTTTTTACGGTTGACAACGGTATTGCCGCTGCTGGTGCCATTCAGAAAGCAAACGATAAAGGCTTGACCACGATTGTCACAGACCACCACTCCTTACCCGTAACCAAAAGCTTACAGTATATCAACGGAGAAATGGTTGCAGTCAATCAGCACGTTATCCCGCCCGCACATTGTCTTATCAATCCACACATGGAAGAGGCAATGAATGAACCCGGGCATTATGATTTCTATGATTATTGCGGCGCAGGCGTTGCATTAAAAATCGTAGAGTCCCTGATTGCGCCAGATAAGCGCATGATGGATGAGTGTTATGCATTCGCCGCCATTGCCACTGTTGCTGACGTTATGCCAATGATTGAAGATAACCGCAATATTTTCGAGCGTGGTATCGAAGCAATGAAACGACGCCACATCACAGAAGGTCTTGCAGCCTTGCTGGAAGTCAGTAAGGTGGATATGAGACATCTACCCGAAGACTTGCCCACGCACGTTCTCATCACTTCCGACACTATGGGCTTTACTCTTGGTCCCAAGATTAACGCAGCCGGTCGAGTTGGAACAGCCAATCCCGCATCACAGGGCGGCGACAGGGGAGCAGAGCGCGCATTGCGTTGCTTACTCGCTACCGATTATCGTATGGCAAAAGACCTGGCGCAGGAACTGCATGACGCCAACGAAGTTCGTAAAGAAATTTCCAAGGAAATGCAGATGAAATGCGAACTCATTATTGAACGTGAAGGCATGCAGAATGATTGCCCCTTGGTGGTACACATTCCCGATTGTGGAGCAGGCGTAATTGGTCTCGTTGCTGGTTACCTTTGCGAAAAGTACAAGGTGCCCGCTATCGTGTTCAATACCCAGGGAGACGTCTGTAAGGGCTCTGCACGAAGCCCTGAGGGCATTAATATCAAAGCTCTACTGGATGACTGTCAACACCTGTTGGTCGCCTACGGCGGGCATCCTGGGGCTGCTGGCATAACAATTTTAGAAGAAAGTATTGACAAATTAAGAAATATGTTGTATAATATCTGTAAGACTCAAGGATACACATCCTTACGCACAGATTTCGTGCCATATGACCTCGAAATCCAGGCGCGAGATATCCAACATAATCTTGATGTTCTTACTAATAAGCTTGCTCCCTTTGGTGAGCAAAACCCAGAACCTATTTTTCTGGTTCGCAACTTCCCCCTACAAGACGCAAAGGTGCTAAGCGAAAAGCATTTAAAGCTGATTGGCAACGGCGCTTCTGCAATTGGATTTTTCATGGCAGAAGACAACAATATCATGAACCACGTAGATACAGCCAAGACGGTTGACCTGCTTGGAACCATCAGTTATAACTGCTTCCGCGGAGAAGGTACACCACAGTTATCCATTCAAGAATTCGTCATTGGCGACGAAATTGTGAGAGATGACCCCGATGAGCATCTGCTTGAAGAGGAAGAGGAAATCAAGTAATTAAGGAGGACCATATGGCAAAGCATGATATGAGTATCAGCAGCCTGTGGAAACATCTCGAGTTTGTGTGCGGCGGGCATCCCGATGCCCCCTGCGGCACAAAGCTTGACCTGAATATGCAGGGTCGCCAACTTCTGTACCAATGTCCCGTTTGTGGACAGGTAACGTCATACTACGACGTTGAAAAGTTTATTAACAAAATCACTAAGATGATTATCGAGGATACAGAAGAAGGATTCGACACCAATCTTACGAATTTTCAGATGAAGATGGTTAGCCGCTACGACAGCAAGCAACACATTTTCAGAGTCTTATCACATACACCTACCGAAATGAAAGTGAGCTTAAGAAATGGATAAGAAGTTTTCTAAAAAGAATATGTGGAAGCTGATTGGTTACGGCTTCTTCGCACTGATGATTATCGCAATTCTCTGCGTGCGTTTTCTGTACGGCAGTGTGATTGCTGTGTCTGGCAGCTCTATGGTTCCCACCTTCCAGGACACCGACTATGTGTTTGCCACCATCCTGCAGGATGATGACGAACTTGCGGTTGGCGATATCGTTATTCTGGAAGAGGATGGCATCTACCTCATCAAGCGTATTGCTGCCATGCCCGGCGACACCCTGCAACCCGACTACGTCAAGAGTATTCCCGAGTTAACCATGGGTGAAGATGAGTACTATGTACTCGGCGATAACTGGAAAGTCTCTCGCGACTCCCGCATGTTTGGTCCCATCTCTCGCGACGACATCCAGTTTAAGTATGCTGGTGTTCATTGGACCCGTTGGGGCATGATTATCAGCCTGCTTTTGCCCACCATCCTCTTTATTGCGCAGCTCTCCATTGTTTTTATTCCTGCTGATAAAAAGAAAAAGGAAGAAAAAGATGAGGCTTGCGATAAAATCGAGATGACTGACCCCGACTATGTGGACGAGGATGAGTTCGTGAACGCCTCCGAGGAGCCTGTACAGGAAATCACTCTCCATGCTCAATCCGATACACCTGACGAGCCTGTCCAGCCCGAATCTTCCACAGTGAACTAACACCAACACCCCATGGACGTCCATGGGGTGTTTTACTTTAACAAGGAGTGAATACATGTTAGAATTAAGAAACATATCCAAGGATTACGTTACCACCGGCAATGACGTGCATGCATTGCAAAACGTAAATTTGCAATTCAGACGCAATGAATTTGTATCTATCCTTGGTCCCAGCGGCGGTGGTAAAACCACGCTACTGAATATCATTGGTGGTCTTGATAAATATACCAGCGGTGATTTAATCATCAATGGTGTATCTACCAAACAATATAAGGATAGAGACTGGGATAGTTACCGCAACCATTCCGTTGGCTTCGTGTTTCAGAGTTACAACCTGATTACACACCAAAGCGTTTTGCAAAACGTCGAATTAGCATTAACTCTCTCCGGCGTTTCCAAGAAAGAACGTAGAAAGCGTGCCATTGAGGCGCTGGAATCAGTTGGTCTTGGAGACCAAATCAACAAAAAGCCCAATCAGATGTCCGGCGGACAGATGCAGCGTGTAGCTATCGCCCGCGCGCTTGTAAATAACCCGGATATCTTACTTGCGGACGAGCCCACCGGCGCACTGGATACCGTAACCAGTGAGCAAATTATGAATATTCTGCAAGAGGTCGCCAAGGACCGCCTGGTGATTATGGTCACCCATAACCCTGAGTTAGCGGAACGATATTCAAACCGAATTATCCGTATTTTAGACGGCAAAATCACCAACGACAGCAACCCATTCAAAGATGCTGCAAAAGAAGTCCGAACAGAGAAAACCAAGAAAACTTCTATGAGCTTTTGGACCGCGCTTTCGTTGAGCTTCAAGAATCTCCTCACAAAAAAGGGTAGAACCATGCTCACTGCGTTTGCCGGCTCCATTGGTATCATCGGTATTGCATTGATTTTGGCGATTTCCACAGGTGTCCAGAATTACATTGATGATGTACAATCTGACACCCTATCCTCTTTCCCTATTCAAATTGAAAAAGAATCAACCGATATGAGCGCACTCATAAGCTCATTGATGGGAGTCGAAACAGGTGAGACCACTGATGGCGTCGCTAAGGGTGACAGAACAGCTGTTTATGGAAACCCAGTAATGTATAAGATGATGAAGACTATGCTGAATGCAGAAGTCTCCACTAACAACCTGGAAAAGCTCAAGTTGTATTTGGATGAACACCAAGAGGAGTTGGGGCAATATTCCAGTGCCGTACAGTATGGCTATAACATCAAACTCAATATTTATGCCACCGACCCAAATGGAGAATACGCAAAGGCAGATTTTATTGACTTGATGAACGGCGTAATGGAAGGTGGAAGCATGATGTCCAGCATCTCTTCCGTATTGGAAAGTGCCGGCGGCATGACCGTCTGGCAGGAACTTTTGACCGACCCACAGACAGGCGAGATTAGTTCCCTCATTAGTGACCAATACGATTTAATCCATGGCAAATGGCCCACCGCAAAGAATGAAATTCTACTTGTTCTCAATGAGAATAACGAAATTTCCGACATTACGCTGTACTCTCTCGGATTGGTCGATAAACAGACCATGATGAATGCCACAATGGCTGCCATGATGGGCAAGGAAGATAATGGCTGGGATGAGTACGAGGGTAAATCATGGAGTTATGAGGATATTTGCAACATTCCTCTGCGAATGATTCTGCCTACCGATTATTACCAGTACGACGAATCCACAAAACTATGGGTTGATATCTCAGAAAATCAAGCCTTACTGAATTCAGTTATCAATAAAGGTTTAGAGCTACATATTGTTGGTATCGTCAAGCCCAGTGAAGATGCAACCGCCCCATTCCTTAGTGGTTCGCTCTGCTATACAAAAGCACTGACTCAGTATTACTTAGAAACATTAAAGGAAACTGAGATGGTGAAGCAACAGACCGCAAACACCGAATACAATATTATCACCGGCTTGCCTTTTGTATTGGAAGAAAGTCAAGAATTAACAGATGCCGAAAAGATACAGGCTTTTAAAGATTATGTTGCCGAGCTCACCGACAATGAAAAGGCTATTTTGTACGAAAGCATCCTTGCCGCACCAAAAGAATCTTTCATCCAAGAAACCATCGACGCCCTACTGAAAGATTATGAAGATAAAACAGCAGAAGAGATTATCGATGACATTACTCGACAATATGCTGGCGAGTTGGGATATAGCGAAGAGCTCATTCGCGACATGCTTGGCGGCTATACAAAAGCAGAGCTCATTGATATCCTTGAAGAGACCGTGCGCAACATGATTATAGCCCAATACGAAGAAAACGCCGCAGATGCTATCGAAAAAATCCACGCAACACCTTCTGAAACAGAATTGCAGACCATGCGTGAAATGATGCTGGCAGAAATGTACAAAGATATCATATCGTTACCAGAGCCCCAGCAATCTGCAATGAAACAGCAAATCCATCTTGGCTTTGTTGCACAAAACTGGGCATCCAAAACTGGCATGTCTGTTGAAAGTGCGATGTCAATGCTAAAGCGAATGTCCGCCGGAGAATTTGCGTCGATTTTAGACGCAACCCTAAATGAAGCTGCTGCCACAATGTACGCTCAATATGGTGGAATGAGTTCCAGCGCTGATAATGCAGCAAAAGTTGCCAAAGCTTTAGATGAATATCTTGCCAATTCAACAGATGCTGATTTCATCTACTTCTACGAAAACCACATGCCCGATAAAGTGTCTAATGAATCTCATGCAGATGTATTGAAGAACATGGGTGTAAAGACGATTGAAGACCCTGACTTTATTTACATTTATCCAGTAGATTTCGAAATGAAAGACAATATCGCCGCGATGATTGATGATTACAACAGCACCGCATCCGAAGACGACCAGATTGAATATACAGATATGGCTGCAATGCTAATGTCTTCTGTTTCAAATATTATCACTGCAATTTCAGTGGTATTAATTTGTTTCGTTTCTATTTCTCTGGTTGTGTCTTCTATCATGATTGGCATCATTACCTACATTTCTGTTCTGGAAAGAACCAAGGAAATCGGTATTCTGCGTGCGGTTGGTGCTTCTAAAAAAGACATCTCTCGCGTGTTCAACGCGGAAACCATGATTGTTGGCTTGCTGGCCGGCTTGGTTGGTATCATCTCCACCGTCCTGCTATGTTTCCCAATCAGCTGGATTGCACGAGACCTTACTGGCATCACCTCACTCACCGCGGAATTGCCGTGGTACGGTTACTTGCTTGTGGTGCTGAGCGTAGCACTTACTTTGATTGCCGGTCTGTTCCCGTCCAAAATGGCAGCAAAGAAGGACCCGGTTGTCGCACTCAGAACCGAATAAGGAGAACACCATGAAGAAGTGTATTATAATTCTTGTGATTGGCGCCTTGGCGCTTTCACTAACCGCATGTGACATGACCTCAGTAAAACAAACTCTCAAAGAAGAATTCCCATACTTCTTCTGCGAAATCGACCCGCCAAACCCAATATAAACAGAACGCCCGGGAAATCCCGGGCGTTTTCGCTAAAGAAAGAACAGGACTGCCGGAGCAGTCCTGTTTTTGTTAGGGCTTATACTTATCAATATCACGCAGGTGGACAATATCCTCCACACGCTCAACCTTGAAGTACTTCAACACGTTACGGATAAAACCTTCCATGTTGATTTCATCGATAGCATACGTGCCATCGGTGCCAAAGCTGCGGTCCAGCTTTTCCATGAAAATTTTGCCGCAGTCGGTTTTGAAATAGATACGCACCATCTTGTATGCGCTGGGGTTTTGCCACACCCAATGATTGTAGATACGCGGTGTGCGGAATTTACGGGTATCCACCGGCTCCGGCATCTCCAAATACATAGGTGCCATCTTGTCAAACACCTTCACAGTAACGCGAATATCATCCAGCGCGTTATGGAACTCTTCAGTGCCATCAACAACGCCAAGAGACTTTGCCACATCACCCAGCTTGCGAGACGTCTGCTTGTACATAGAGAATAAATCAATGTTCATCACCATGACGTCAAAGCGCAGGGGAGGGCTGAAACTATCGCCGTTGCGAATATACAGCGCTTCCAACATGCCGTAGTCAAACGGCTCGTTGTAGGCGATGAATACATCGCAATCAGAGAAGAATTCGCGGATACCGGGGAATGCATCCGCCTCGGTAGGTGCTCCGCGCTCAATCAGGGACTCTTCGGTGATATGATTCACCTTGGATGCGTCGGGGTCAATGGGCTTGCGGTTTCTAATATACAAGTCCATTTCAGCAATCTGAGTACGCACGCCGTTCTCAACACGGTACTTAATTGCAGACAGCTGCAGTAAATCATCGCCGGCAATCGCGCTGGCAAGCTTACGCTCAGCTGCAGTCAGTTCAGCGGGGGATTCATCCAGGAAAATATCGTCGCTTCCCTTGGATGCCAGAAGGGCACATTCAGCCTGCTCATATTCAGCACCTTCCGTCCGGAACGCATGGACGCCGCCAGTCTCAGTGTCGCAGTAGATTTCGATATAAGGACCTTTAGCGGCGATAGCCTGCATCTGCATGAAGTTGTCGTAGTTACCACGAGGGGTGTAACGGTTTGGTTTCTTAGCCATAATTCAAGTTTACTCCTTCCTGTTAGTTAATGGCTACAATCTGCTGCACAACTTCGGCAACAGAGTTGTTGAGGACGCTATAATCACACAGCTCCTCGTTACGTTCCTCACCGTCAAGGGCAAGAATACGCAATGTTTTTTCGTCTTCCGGGATGTTCTTCTGGAGAATGTTCATAACCAGCTCAGCGCGAGGGCGCTTGATATACACAGTCTTGACGCATTCGCCATAGATGCGCTGCAATGCATTTGCACCACACAGGTCAATCGGAATAACGAGCTTTACGCGCTTATTACGACGAGCAGACATGTGACCAACCATATCTTCCATACGGATTCCATAGTAATGACCAGCATAGCTCGTTGTTTCGGCATAATGGCTCATTTCCTTCTCGTGTTCAAACTTCTCCTTGGGGATAACACGATAGTAATCCTGTCCAACGGACTTATTGGTGGTGAAAATGCGAGGAACAGTGTAACCCTGCTCACGCAGCGCCTGGATGATTTCGTGCTTACCAGAACCAGACGGACCAACCAAACACACAACGTCAGTGGGCTCCAAAGATTCCACATAACCGTTCTGACGCATGATGGTGTCAATCAGATTCAGACAATCATCAAAATCGTTAGCAGCCATCAGACCGGTAACATTCTGATTCCATGGCTTACGCATGAGAATGGGATACTTTGCTTTCGAGCTCAGAATATTATGAGCAGCGTCATCGATGATGACGTCCAGCGCATAGACATCCTTTCTCTTGCCAATGATGAAATTTTCCGGTTTAATTTCCGGGAAGTTTTTCTGCACCCATTCAGCACGCGCAGAGGCGACGTTCATAGGTACAGCGGTGGTAACAAGGATATCGCAACCACGCTTCATGAGTTCTCTGACGAAATTCTGGGCACCAGGCACCACAGGCTGATTTAAGACAAATTCGGGGTCTGCAAAATACTTTGTCCAACCAGCTTCAGCACCGACCCACCCAGTCACGTCATATGGGGTGAGGGACACGCCGGATTCAGTTTCCCAGCGCGCCAAGGCAGCAGCCATACAAACGCCGATAGTGTCATCAACGTCGAGACCAACTGTCAATCGTTTTTTGCTTCGCATTATTCGGTTCTCCTTTTTTCAATAATTTGGTGACACCTACTCAGTATCACATCTATGTAAATAATGACTGATATAGGAATACCGTTTGTGTGCAGGAACTGTCATTATTTTTGTGTGAAAATACAATAAACGAAGGAGGAACATTGTTATGGCTGAATTTAACTCCGGCATGAGCGAAGTCCGTAAGTTTACCAGAACGTTAGAGCTGTTATCCAAAGCAGTGAAAAACCTGGCAGAAAACCATCGTGATATGCAGCACTATAAGAACTTCGAAAAACAACTGGTGCAAACCGACCCGAAAAACCCAGTGATGAACGAATCTAATACGGTATTCTATGATGTCACGGGCGTCGGACCCACTAAAATGGGCGAAGTGCTTGATGCCGCAAAAATTCCCCACGCAGCATTCCTGGACCCCAAAACCGGAACATCTGTTGTGGCTGTCCCCAAACAATTTGAATTACAAGCTAATTTAATTTTAGCAAAAAGTAATGAGCTGAAAGTCACGCCCGCCCAATTGTTGCCAAAAGACGCCGCCATGATTAAGAAAATGGTTTCCAATATGATGCAGACGCCATCTGCATTGGTTATGGCATCCATTCAAAATGGCACAGCCGTTACAAAAACATTCGATTCCGCTCGTTGGATGCCTCTTGCTCAGCAAATGGAAAAGGATGGGATTCCTTTCGCTGTCATGAAAAACAGTAAGGATGGAACCACATCTTTGATTTTCGACCAGCAATATCTCAATCAGGTACAAGGTATCGACCTGCGCATCGAAAAAGCAAAGCCACCTGCCGAGCTGTCATACGCGGAATTCATGCAGAAGAACTTAGGTCAAAACATCGTGGAGCGTTCTGGTCTCAGCGAAGGTCAGTTAAAAACCTTCCGCGACCAAATGCGCGGTTCTTGTGCAGAATACAATGTACAACGTCAAAATAACGGTATGTACACAATTCGCTACAATGCAAAACAGGCAGCATATATAGAGCCTGTGATGACGCATACATTAGTATTAACAAACGGCGTTAATGCACAGGGGCAACCGCTGCGCTCAACCAGAGAAGGCGAAATGGGTCCGGTGGACCGTTATGCTGACTACGTACGCCATCAAGCTGAAATGGCATATACCGCAGCAAATAATGGCAAGCAAATGGTCATTGCGGATGCTACACGTACTGACGCAAGAGGCAATCTCACTTACTCTTATCTGGTGACAGATAAAGGCTTGCTGGGACATGATGGCAAGTTGATTGTCAGTAAAAATGACCCCAAATTTGCTGCCACAGTGCACTCCGTTACCAGTCAAATGAAAGCCCCCGTCGTTCACGAGGCGGCTGATGGAGAAAGACCCAGCATCGGATTGTGTCAGCGTGACGAAATTCAACGAGCAAAAGCAGCACACGCAGATGCGGTACCCTCTGACGCCTCTATCATGGCAGCACAAATTGCCACACTGAAAGTCACACATGAACTCTCCCAGCCGAATGCAAGTGTGGAGCAATGCATCAACAATACAGCTAATTTCATGCAAAATCTCGCCAATGGCATTGAGGAAGAAAGCTTCCGTCTCGACCCCGAAGAGCTCAAGGATGAGCCCACTCTGCACGGACCCGAAAAACCCGAAAAGGTTGTCGAGTTTGAAGATACTGTTCACAAGTTGCAACCTGCCGAGAAATCCGCACTGTCCGAGGGTATGCGCCGCACATCCAACGAACTCGCTGGCGGTATCACTGCACGCGCAGTCTCGAAGAATGATTTGTCTGTTGAGAAAATCCGCGACGCACTTGAGCACGAAGAGGAGCTCAGCCGCGCAGATATGGATGACCGCGCTGTTGGACAACAGCCAGAAATCGATGAAGGCGTATTAACTATGGAAGGAGATTAATGATGGCTAAAAACAAGAAGAAAAAGAAGTCTAATCGACAGCCAGAGTTAAACGTTAATATCCGAAGAAAAAGACGTACCCAAGCATTCATCATCTTTGACGTCATTTTTCTAATTTTCTCCATTTGGCTTGCCTTGATGGCCGGCACACAAATGCACAAGGGAAGGGAAGATAATGTAATTTCCGGCGTGCTTTTGGTCTTCGAAGAGCTCGGTAGCGATATTTCGACGCTATGGAATATTAAATTTACCGACCAAACATTAACGGCTCTACTATTCTGCATCGGCTTCTGGGCGATTGCATCAGCGCTGCTATGGTATGATGATGTAAGACATCGCCACGATTTATCCGATATCGAAAAGGGCTCCGCTCGCTTGAACGATAACTACAAAGGATTTGACGCGGATTATTCCGAAGATGATAAATTCAAAACCACATACCTTTCCCAAAATGTTGCGCTCTCTATGGATACCCGAAAAACATTGCGCAATAACAACGTGCTGATTATCGGTGGTTCTGGTGCAGGTAAAACCAGATTCTTCGTTAAGCCGAATATCCTTCAAACAAACTGTAATATGGTTATTACCGACCCTTCCGGCGAGTTGCTGGAATCCTGCGGCACATATTTGCAGCAAGAAGGTTACACCGTTAAGGTCTTTAACCTGGTTGAAATGCACAAGTCCAACTGTTACAATCCATTCCATTACATCCGTGACGACCAAGGCGTTATCATGATGATTAACTGCCTCATTAAGAATACCACACCCCCAGAGTCCAGCTCCAATGACCCCTTCTGGGAGAAATCCGAAACCGCATTACTGCAAGCACTGTGTTTCTATCTGAAAGACCATCGTCCAGAGGAAGAGCAGAACTTCGCAATGATTATGGAATTACTCCGCTGGGCAGAAGTTGACGAGCGAAACCCCGACTTCGAATCTAAGCTTGACCGCGTATTCTTAAAATCCAAGAAAAAGAACCAGCGCTCCGCAGCTTCTCTGCATGGCGTTGGCGTAGGTGTCAATATCACCCCCGAAGATGTTGAGTTCAATAAGTATCTTGCCAAAACCCGTTATAAAGACGAAAATGGTGAAGAGCAAGAAAACATTGGATTCAAATCCCTGGAAGAATTGGATACTCAAGGCACTGACATTGCAGTTAAACAGTATAAGATTTTCAAAATGGGCGCTGGTAAAACCGCAAAGTCCATCTTGATTTCCTGTGCTGTCCGTTTGACCGTATTCAACCTGCCGCAGCTTGCAAGACTGACTGGCTCCGATGATATCCATCTGGAAGACCTTGGTGGCACCAACCCCAACAAGAAAAAGCAAGCACTGTTCGTTATCATTCCCGCAGCAGATAGTACATTTAACTTCCTCGTCTCTATGATGTATTCTCAGCTGTTCGAAACCCTTTACTTCGTTGCAGAAACCAGCCCCGCTTGCAATAAGAAGCGACTACCTATGCACGTTAAATTCCTGCTTGACGAGTTCGCCAATATCGGTACCATTCCAGAATTTACCAAAAAGCTGGCAACCATGCGTAAGTATGAAATCAGCTGTTCCGTCATTCTACAGAACCTGGCACAGATTAAAACCATGTACAAGGACGACTGGGAATCCATCGTCGGTAACTGTGACTCCATGGTCTTCCTGGGCGGTAAGGAATACACCACATTGGAATACTTGTCAAAGGAATTAGGTTTCCAAACCATCGTTGGTAAAAGCCGCACAATGCAAGCACCCAGCCAAAAGGGTGGAGGTCACGACTCTCACCAGTACCAAACTGATAAGCGTGAGCTTATGACCCCGGACGAACTGGGTAACATGGATAACTCGCGCTGTGTTGTTCAAATTCGTGGTCTTGACCCGTTCCTGGACTACAAGTTTGACTATTTACAGCATCCTCGCTACAAATACACCAGCGACGCCAATCCTGAGCTCAGTTATGAAAACCCATTGAACAACATGGAGCAGGTGCCTATTAGCCAAATCGAGCTTGTTTCCGCAAACATTTCCAATGAACAAGCAAACAAAGCGGCAAAAATCTTCTCTCTTGAAGAGATGATTAAGAATAACCCCAACTGGAATGACTACCCCAGCATCTTCAGCGAGTTCCGCACCATTCCTGCCACACCCGACGCCGACGACGCTGCGCTTGATGCAGTTGCAGAGGCTGTTATGCAAAATGACCCCATTCCTGTTGAAACCCCAGTAACATATACCGAACCCACCACCAAAACCCTTGCAGATGCATTAAACGAATATGCATCCAACGGTACAAAACCCTCCGTAACCCTTGCTCAGTCACAAGGAAATGTTCTTAATTTCTTTGATGACGAGGATGATGGTTAATTTGGCGTTTTGCGCCAAGCAAATTACAAGCTTTTCACAGACTAACTGTCATTATACTAAGTAGAACGGGCAACAACAAATCCTTATAGCACCGTTCGGAAAGGAGATAAACCATGAAGTTTCTGAAGAATATCCGCAATGGCGCATTGGCTATGAGCACTGCTTCCGTCGCCATGATGCCCACCGCTTATGCATCTGGCTCTACTACTGGTAATGCAGTCGTCAATGCAGTTCTGGACGTCGTGTTCGACATGGCTTTCTACATCGGTATCATTCTGTTGGCTTGGTCCGTCGTTATGCTGATTCTTGCTCTGAAGAACGAAGATGCAGACTCCAAGTCTCGTGCTATCATGCTGGTCGCTGTTTCCATTGCACTGGTCGGCGTTGGCACTCTGTTGAAGCCCATCCTGAAGGCTGCTGGCTTCACGCTCACCTAATCCAAATATCTTTGGACGTCCACAGCGTGGGGAGGGAGGATATCGCTCCCTCCCCACATTCATTATCATAGGAGATGTGAATAACAATGAAGAAAATTTTTCCCAAGAAGAGGGACATTCTCATTGCTTCCGCCACTGGTTGCTCTATGATACTCACTCCAACAGCATTTGCAAATCACACGGCTCCAAAAGTTTTACAAATGATTTCAAAACTACTGACCGTTTTCACATATGCTGGCGTTGTACTATTGGCGTACGCTGTCATTGCCCTCATTCTGGCATTAAAAAATGAAGATGCCGAAAGCAAAGTAAATGCAGTAACGCAAATTTCAATCGCTATCGTCCTCATTACGCTTTCTGGCACAGTGAATACACTGTTAAGCGCAGCCGGTGTCAGTGGCACAGTGTAAGGAGGTTATAGCATGAAACAAGATACGTTACAAACGCGCGTCGAGCGCGCGAATCGCAAAAATCGAATCAAAAAATGCCTCGTCATGATGTTGCTGGTCATCATGGTGTTCTCGTCATTCGCAATTTTAACACCAGCCGCTTCTGCAGCAACCTGTGGTTCAAAAGATGGTGGCTCAACAGTGTCATGTAAAGACTGTGACGGCACCGCTTGGTTGTCATATCGAGTATCAATACTCGAACTCAGTGGCTTTGCTGCCAGCGTTTATGATATATGTACCATTGCAGGTAACTGCAATCCACACTTCAATTTCTCCACCATTGCTGCATCAATTTATAGAATGAGTAACTACACGGGTGGTTGGATTGGTGGCGGAGGAGATGCAAGCCTTATTTCAGCCGGTGCCGCCATGTATGAAGTCATGGAAGTAGTTGGCTTGTGCCTAATCTTCCTGTTCTTCCTGATTGATTTACTCGATGAGGTCCAAGCTGATAGTTTTACAATCGAACACTTAATCAAAAAGCTGTTAACACTCACTGTTGCCATTGTAGTGATGGAAATGGGCGAAGAAATCTTCAGCCTCATTTGCGAAATGGGTGACACCATGCTCGATGACGCAGCCGCCGCATCGGCCGCAGGTAACACTGCAGCATTATCAAAAATCGCAAACATGTTCCTCGCATTAGGCGGAGACGGATTCTTCTCCAGTATTTTGCTGGTTATTGCGTGTGTTGGCTTCTTGATTGAAAACTTGGTGCCATATCTTTTAATGCTCGTTGCAGTATTGATTGCATACCTTGTCGGATTTAGCCGCTTTATTGAAATCTTGGTTCGATTCGCATTTGCACCTATTGGTATCGCACAATTAGTATCCGGCGGTGCAAAGGGTCCCGGCATGCGATATATCAAAAAGTTCGCATCGGTTGTTTTACAAGGCGCCGTTGCCGTCCTCGCGTTCGGTACTGTCACTATCATTACACAAGCAGCGAATGAAATCAATGCAATTATTGCATCACTGCTCGTACCCATCACACTCATTGGTTTCCTGATGAAAGTCGGCAGAGTCGCCGATGACATTATGGGCGTATAAGAGAGGAGTATTACCATGGTTGAACGTAAAATTCCCCGAGACATCAGTAAGTACGAAGCAAAACTGATGCTCGGATTCACAACGCGCCAACTTGTTATCGGCGCACCCGGTATCGCTTTGGCGGTTGGTGTCTTTTTCCTGTTAAAAGGCACCATCGGCAATGCGGCACTGTTTGTTGCATTGCTGACAGCACTACCATTCTTGGCATTTGCAGCATTCAAGCCCTTGGGCATGCCATTGGAGACATTCATTAAAACTGCAATGTTACCAATGTTCTTGGCTCCGGCAAACCGTAGATACAAAACAGAAAACACCTATGAGCACGTTCTCAAGCCAGAGCCTCGTATTCCGGTTAACAAAAAGAACCAAAAATTCGTGTCCAAGGACCCGAATCATCGTGCTCTATAATTTCGTAAAGGGGATTTAGTGTATTATGAAGAAAAATACCAAGAATCAAACGCCGTCAGCAGATAAGGCGAAGGTTCGCGAAAGAGCGAAAATCGCCAAAACTGTACAGCAAACGATTCCATACCTCGCTGCATACCCCTGCGGTGTATTGCAGGTTGCGCATACACGCTTTGCGCGTGCTTATGCCTTAAGTGATGTCAATTTCACTACCGCAGACCCTGATGAACAGGAAGATTTGTTCGATGCATTCTGCCTGTTCCTCAACGCTATCAGTGAGGCAGATGTCCAAATCTGCTGCATGAACCGCACTGTTGATGTCGAAGAGTTCAAAGCAAAGCACTTCTTGAAATTCAAGAATGACGGCTTAGACGTTTATCGTAACGAAGTAAACGAGATTCTGTTGCACAATTTGGGCGGCGGAAAGTCTATCGTTAACGATAAGTATATTGTCTTAACCATCAATGCTGAGAACATCGATATGGCTATGACGCAATTCAACCGTCTCGATAAAACAGTCGTGGATGCATGTCACGACGTAGGCGGCTCCGAGGCTCATCCCTTAACCATGGAAGAGTGGCTCGACGTACTGCACCAGGTCTACAATCCGCACTCAGACGAAGTATTCACCGCGGACTTCGACCAAATGAAGAAGCAGGGACTAACCACAAAAGACCTGATTGCGCCGCCCTCGATGCAAGTAAAAACAAACAAGCTGATGCTTGGTGATGTTTGTGCCGCATCCTTGGTGTTAAGCAAGTTCCCCGCATCCTTAACCACCGATTTTATCGCAGACCTCAATAATCTGCCTTGCCACTTGGTCACCGGTATCCATCTGACCGCCATCCCTCAGGATAAATCCGTCAAGATGGTTCGTAACCAGTTGACCAACATCAACTCCAACATCGTGGACCAGCAAAAGAAGGCTGCACAGAAGGGTTATTCCTCCGGTCTGATTTCTCCTGACCTGGAATCTGCGCGTAACGAAGCTATGGATTTGCTGGCTGATATTACCGGTAAAAACCAGAGACTTTACTACGGTACCGTTGTGGTAACGGTATACGCAGAGGACGATGAGCAACTGAAAGAACTACTCAAGCTGGTTCAGTCTGTTGGTCAAAAATACGTTTGCAGACTGCAAAAAATGGACTATCAGCAAGATAACGGCTTGAATACCGCCGCCCCCATGGGCTTGTGCGATATCCACATCAACGCATTGCTGACCACAGAAGCCGCTGCATTATTCATCCCGTATGCAACCGAAGAATTAACCCACGAGGGTGGTCTATATTACGGCTTGAATGCAGTTACACACAACATGATTATCTTTAATCGCTTGAAGTCCAGAAACTCCAACGGCGTTATTCTTGGTACCCCTGGTTCCGGTAAATCCTTCTCCGCAAAGAGAGAGATTTTCTCCGTGCTGTTGGGTACCGACGCAGACGTGTATGTCGTCGACCCCGAATGCGAATATGCACCCCTGGCAGAACTGCTCGGTGGCGAAGTAATTCGTATTGCCGCTGGTTCCAACGTGCACATCAACCCCCTGGATATGGATATCAAGTTCGCTGACGATGATGACCCCGTCACCTTAAAGGCTGACTTTATGTGCGGTATCTGCGAAACCGCAATTGGCGGTCGCTATGGCTTGTCCCCAGTTCAAAAGTCCATCATTGACCGTTGTGTCCGTGAGGTTTACAAGCCCTACATGGAATACCTGCACAGCCATCCTGGTATTACCTGCGCACCCGAACATACTCCCACACTGGTTGACTTCTATGAGCGCCTGTTGTCCCAGCCTGAACCCGAAGCACAATCCGTTGCTCTGGCACTGGAATTGTACTGTACCGGTTCTTTGGACGTTTTTGCACACCGCACGAACGTTAACACCAACTCTCGCTTCATTATCTATGATATCAAGAATATCGGTTCTGGACTGAAAGAACTCGGTCTCCAGGTCTGTTTGAATGATATCTGGAATAAGACCATCGCCAATAAGAACCTGTCCAAGAGAACGTGGTTCTATCTGGACGAATTTTATCTGCTCACTCAAACCGAATCTTCTGCACGCTTCCTGCAGCAGATTTGGAAACGCGCCCGTAAATGGGGCGGCGTTCCCACTGGCATTACCCAGAACGTCGAAGACTTGCTGGCAAGTAACGAAGCTCGAAGCATTCTGAACAACTGCGACTTCGTTCTTATGCTGAACCAGTCTCCCATCGACCGTGCACAGTTGGCTCAGATGTTCCACATCAGTCCTACGCTGCAAGGTTATGTCACTAACTCCAAGCCTGGTCATGGCTTGATTTACACCGGCAAGACTATTATCCCATTTGCCGACGTCTATCCGCAAGACACGCAATCCTTCCGCGTGATGACCACCAACCCCAACGACGTTGCAAAGTTTAAAGCGGAGCAGGAAGCAAAGAAAGGTAGATAAGGAGGTTCCTCATGAGTTATTACGACGATAATTCTCCTATCGGCTTCTACGATGACGATGATATCGAGGCAGCAGTTGGCGATAGCCAGCTGCATGCCGATGATGACGATGCATTCGACGCACTCAATGGCGATTACGATGACATCATGGATGAAAACGATGATGAACTCGATGACGTTATGGACGCCGAAGAAGACCGATATGTCATTGGCGATTTACCTGAAGACGAAACTCTCGCAGCACAGGAAATCGTCGCGCAATGTACCGGAACACTCGAAGACGGCACACCCAAAGCAGCCGTTGCAATTGCTTTGGATATGGTTAATCCTGTAACCTTCCAGAAGCAATCCCTGGCAAATCAAGCAATGTATAAACCTGTAGTTGAATTCCATTCCAGAATGGATTTCATTGAAGTGGTGTTTACATTCCCAACCGCCAGTGATAGCAATTTGAGAGTTCTCTATAACCACCTGGAAAAATACGGACAAAAACTGGATGAAGTCGACGAAGGCTCCCAGATGGCTCCGTTCTTCGCATGCACCATCGTTCCCATTGCCTCTCTGGGCTCTGCGTACATGGTTGCATACCAACCTGCATTCTGGGGTCTTGCTTGTAAAGACTTTGGACATCCAATGAATCAGCTCAAAATTGCATTCCGCGCAGCAGATGTGAAGTTCTTCATGAGTGATGAGTCCGATATCACCAGCATTTTCGCAGCCATCCAGCGTGAAAAGCAGGCTGATAATGAGTTCTATGCACAGGCTGCCGCTCGCGAAGAAGAGCGCCGCGCCGCCCGCGATTCACAATTTGATTTTGATATGTCCGATTTTGACGATGAGGACTAAGGAGGTAGCGCCATGAAACACTTACAACGTGTTTTTGCACTATGCTTAACACTTATCGTTTTACTTGGATGCATGACCGCCGGAGTCGCTTTTGCGGACGGTGGAACAAAGGTAAATTTCCGCCTTGTCCTGCATAAATACATGTCATACTCTTCCTGTACCGTTCACCTTGAACAGTACGCAGATATGACATCAGAAACACCAATCAACACACAACAATTCTCCATCGGCTCTTCCGACTTATGGGAGAGAGAGGTGGAATTAGAACCCGGTTTTTATGAAGTGACCTATGTGTCTGTTTTGGGTTCCTGGCAAGCCAGAGAACACGGCAACACAGAGCGCTTCGAAGTAAAGGGTGACATCATGACAGTGTATATCGCTGTAGATACCGATGACAAACCAGCAGAACTTCCGCCTCAATGGCTGGTTTACGGCGAAGACACCCAAAAACATCATTTGTGGGATGGAAACCCTGACTTCATCATTGGAAACGGTGATGAAGAGACAACCAAGCCCACCGAACCTGACACAACAGACCCCGTCCCCGGAGAAACTCTCCCGGAGGGCGGCGATAACGGAACAGAGGAAGGCGATGGTCCAAACAGACCAGATGCACCAACTGCGCCATCGATGCCTGATGACAATGACAAGCCGGAAGAGCCTGTCAAAGATTCTGTGCGTATCGGTAACATTGTGTTTTATGTTGCCATCGCACTGATTTTCGTCGTCTGTTTCATCCTGTTGAGAAAGATTCAAAAAGAACGAGGCGCATAATACAAATGAGCGCGCCTACTCAGGCGCGCTTCTTTTGTAAAGGAGGTAACAAGTATGAGTACACAACAAATTCAATGTGACGCTAAACTCGTAATTGGCGGCAAAGCGTCAGGCATGCTCAAGGGCATGGGCAAAATGCTTGCCCGTGAAGCCGTCGTGTCTGGCTATGGTGCTATCGCTGATACTGATGTTGGTTACGTCGCAACGCATGTGTATGATGGATACGAAACCTTACGCTCGCTTGCTGCACCGCAACTCATGGAAGAAGCACGTCATAGCGCTTTTGCCGTATTCAGAGATGCAATTGCTGATGGCGCTGAAAATCCAGTCACCCAAGTTGCTAATGGACAAAGCTTCACAAACTTTTATGGCGATTTACTGGAAGGTCATAAGGTCATTGAAGCGGATATTTTGACATCTTCCCCTGACTCAATTGACGCGAAACTTGACTACTCAAGCGTTGACTGGAATGACCCCACCGCCAGAGCTGCATATCTCCAAAACATTCAGGATTACTCCCAACAGGTTGGATTACGCGACCACGCCGGTTTCTCCGCCGGTCGACCCGGTTCCAGCTCTGATGAGTTAAAGATTTTGCTACATACCAGCAGCCGCGAAGAATACACCGCATATATCCAAAGATTTGAGGGTGCTATTCAAGAAAATTTCCAGCGCAGCTTAAGTGAAGCGCAAAGTCAAGCAGAGGCATTGGGATACACCGGCAGCATGACCGATACTCGCGCAATGGAAAAATTCGCCGCAACTTTAAGTGACGCCGATAAAGGTACCATGCAGCACCTTATTCAACTCACCGACGGTAAAGTTAATAAGGTAGACCAGTTCATCCTTGCCCGCATATCGAGCGGTGAAATCAATATCAATGATATCTTGAATGGCAACGCAGCAAAGAACGTCGAGCAGGGCGTGCTGAATGGAGTCAAGTTAGACGATAATGCACTGAAAGCTCTCGCTGCACTCAATGTTTATGCAAATTCCGACGCCGTCGCCAATGCATATCAGCTGAAATATCTCGAAAGAATCGGTGGTACCAGCAGTATTGATGAGTTTGACCTGAGTAAACTGAAATGCGTTAATGCCCGTATTTCTGACTTTGAAAAGGCATTAACGGATAGAGGATTTGGTGCATGGCAAAACCATGATGGCAAATTCCAATTGCCGCAATTCAAAAACAAACACGGCAAAATTAAAGCCATCGACATCAAGCACATGTCTCTTAAACAATTACGCATGATTGATTTAAGCAAAATCCAAGACAAGGATATTAAGGAAGCCCTGAAACAATACATCAACCTGCGTGAGCATGGCGAAACATTGAAGTCTGCACAAGAGTTAATGCAAAATATGCAAATGCGCTTGACTCAATTAACTCGTAAGATTTTGGGCGATTCTGATTTAAGCCAAGCTATCGGACAACTCCAATCTCAATACCGTAACGTACAATATGCCATTAAGATTTGGGGCAAGTTAGGAGATTTCGTTAAGTGGGCCGGCAAATTCGCCGTCAAGAATCGCTTGTGGGTTGATAAGGTAGTGAAGAGAGTCTTGTCCCTGGACAAGACAAATGGCGCAGCACGTTATCAGCGTTATTTACAAGGCAAACATAGCGGCGCATCCAAGGAAGCTCGCTACAAGGCAAAACAAGCCGATAAGGCTAAAAAAGCCGCGAGCAAAAAAGACGCTGCAAAAGCCGCAAAAGAGGCTCGCATCAACAAGCTTTCTAAAACCAAAAAAGGTCAAAAGAAACTTGCAAAAGAAGCCAAGCGTGCGCAAAAGAAACTATTGCGCAAAGCTGGTAAGCAGGGTTCCGACCTTGTGCGTTCAGCCGGTCGCTTAGCCAAGCACGGCGTACAAGGCACCACCGCCGCAGCTGGTGGTACTGGTGCCGCAGCAGGCGCATCCGGCACAGCCGCCGCAGGTGCATCTGGCACCGCCGCAGCAGGTGGCACCAGTGCAGCAGGAGCAGCAGGTGGCGCAGCAGGCGGAGCATCCGCAGGCGTAGTCCTTTTCTGGATTATCATCATTGCTCTTATCGTTTCCGCCGTTTGTCAAATTATCTCCGGCTTTATTAACATTATCTTGACAGCTGTCACAGACTTCAATGATTCACTAATCGGCAAGGCTATCAATTTCATTTCCAACTGGACATGGCCGTGGGAAGCGACAGATGAAGAAAAACAAAACGTACTATACTACACAATGTACCAGTTGATGCAGGAAGATTATAATTCCAAGCAAGCAACATCTGTTGCTGGACAAACATTCTATAGTGGATGTTATGCTACGGTTGGCAAAAACGATTATACCCTATCTACAGAAGATGATGAAGCTTGGTGGCATCAATACGCATGGGATTCTACCAGCATGACTGCAGACAACACGTACTACCTTTACACGAATGCTGCCACAGGCGAACCCATCAATGAGTACACCACCATTAAGCTCTGCCTATCCATGGCGCACGCCTTTACGTGTGAAATACAATATGACTACCAAATCGACGACTTCTCTACGTATGCCGTTGGTTTATGGCATCACTTGAATAAATCGTCGGTTAGTGCTGTTATGACACTATGCCCAGGATGTCTCTACGGCGACGCCAAAGAGACATTCACATACGAATACGACTGTGACCACGACGATGATGAGAGTTCTTTCTACACACGCTTCTGGGAGAAGGGGACAGATAGATACTATGCTTCCGGCACATCATTCACCGTTTCAGCAGGCTCCAACCAAGGTGATTATGCAAAATTATACATTGTAACGCCAGGCTTATCACACGAGGCAATGAGACGTACCGAGTCCGGTTGCGTACAATACACACACAATAATAAGACCGGAAAGTACTTCAAGTACGATTCTAAGTCTCTGGGTAACGGTACCAGTTCCTGGGTTGACGCAGGTTTAGTACAGCTTTCGGCAGTAAACAGCGAACAACAGAGAAATTTAGACGAAATCACATCAACCAACACTTCATATTACGATGCCAACGGATATCGTCTTTCATGGCAACCCAACCCCAAAGGCGTACAAGATTGTTTCAACAAAAATGCCGAATGGACGTTGAGTGACAATGATTCGTATGAGTTCTGCACCCCCAGCACATCCAAGATTGCCGACTGCAACAACCAAACCGCCATCACCAAGTACAAACAGGTTACTTCAACAAAGTATTGCGGAACCAAATATTCAGGCGGAAGCAGTATCAATGACGGCGATAATTATAATCGAACCGCATACCTCACCACCAAGAAATACGAAAATGGACACACGCACACAGAACGCGAGTATATATATTATTGCGAAGGTCATAGCGCAGACCATCCTTGCTATTGTGCAAGCAACTCGTATGCTTATTACACCCGCAAGTGGAATTCAAGCACCCAAAAATATGAGTACAAATATGCTGGTATCATCAAAAATGCTTCCAAAACCAATTTCCAGTGCAGCAAAAAGACCTCTCAATACGTATACGTTTATGAGAGCGGCGGCTATGTAGGAAAATACGTTTATACTTGTAGTGGTCATACCAATCACGGATATTTCACCGATGATTCTACTTATTATGCCACATGTCGTGATTGGGTATATTATCCAGAGGAACGAGACCCGGACACCAATGCCATTATCACTTACGCGCATTGGGAAGACGAGGGTGATGGTTACGCAAGACTGGGCAATAGCAAATACTACTTCTGCCAAGGATACAGCGTCACCAACTACGAACCAAATGGCACACTGAATGTTTGCTTAGGCCACTTAAAGTGCGATAATGAAAATAGTTTTCACTGGACATGTCCCGGTCACGACTTCAACTATTGCGCTGGTCATATGAAGTATTACATTGAGCGCAAAACCACCATGCAAGATTCGGATGCAATCTATCTTGACACATGGAGATACACCGTTAACGGCAAGTTCTTATGGTGGGAAACCTCAACCACATATGGACCCGTCAAAGATGGTGCGGTCTCGGGTGTCGATGGTTTAGCACGTAAAGACTGGGTCGGTTGGACCGAAGATAACATTGAGTTAATGCATACTATGTTGTATAGCGACTGGTACCAAAAGTACGATATTGGTATGGGAATGTTTAACGGCTCGCAGTGCTCCCCAGTTGAAAAGTTAACTATTTTCAATGAATGGAATGTCAATGAAAATAGTACCACAGAAATTCTAATGGCAAACCTGGATGTTGCGTTAGATGCATGTGGCAAGGTTCCTTATTATCCAAATGGTCGAGCATATTACGCAGGCATGGACCCCAACAACAAATTCAACTCTGTAACCACAGAAGTGTACGATGTCAACCACGTACGTCGTGCAGTTAAGGGATTAGACCCGAAGTATTTCGCTGACTGGATATATCGCTCAACACACAACAACGCAACTTGCTCAGCCCTGACCAACTGGTCACAATGCGACAATCCCGTCATTGCACAAACCAACCCCGGCATGCCTATTGTGAACTACTCTGATTCCAACAACATCCGTACCGGTATTTTGATTGGCGTATACACCAATAATGGCGTATCATACGTCAAGTACGTCGGTATTGATACAGGTACACCAAACCGCGCTGGTTGGGTTACTATTATCGATGAACCAATGGCTGGTTGGTACTACTCTGTACAGGCACAAACATAACACTTAAAAGAGGCGGCTTTTAAGCCGCCTCTTATGCATAACCGCTGCAACTATGTCATTATTCAAATGAATGGAGGTGACTTATGAACGAAAAAGCCAAAAATCGACTGCTCTGGTATGTAATCTTCTTTATCGCAGGTGCCATCATTGTGCTAAATGTGATGAGCGCACCAGACGAAGCCGTCCCAACAGGGCCTACATATATTACACTACCAACACCAGAACCATTAGACCGCAACGACCCCAATTTTACCAGTCCATATAATCCAGATATTTTGGTTGCAGGTATGATGAAGATAGTTTGGAATGAGTCACTGGCATTCAATGACATGCAATTACAAACCAGCTCTGCCCCTGATATTCAAATGAACAATACTATCGATGTCGAAGATGTTGTGTCTATCAAATTACCAAGACAAAGCCTCAAGTGCCTTCCACAAAACGCCGGAGTTCTTGTCGTGCCACTATCCGAAATGAAGGACCCATACTTAACCAGTGTGTCACAGTATGATAATGCAATCAAAGTCCCATTTACGATGCAAGAAGATGGAACATGGTTAACACAATTTACACTTGGATATAGCGAGAACATCCCCGCCAAGATATGCGTTTTGCTGTATTACGAAGAAGATGTTGAAGCGTTCATAACTCTAAAAGTCACCGTCAATAATATGTATTCAGAAGCTTATTACAAGTGGCTGCATCCGGATGTACCCATTTCAACCTTCATTATTAAAACTGGCGACAATACGGAGACATATTGTTTCTATCCGGAAGAAACACCAACACTGCAATCCTGGATAGATAGCTACATGAACCACGACGCATATCACGCTATTCACGGTTTTATGGTAGATAAAAGCGTTAAATATCATACATTAAAGACAACAGACATAGCATTAACAGATAAAATGGTAATCGTAATGCAGGCGTTTGATACACAATTACCAGTTGATGCATACCAATTCAACACGGAAGCTTCACAATTGTATGCTCTAATGGGGACTACCCAAGAAAACGTACAATCCATTTTAGGCGAAGCAACATACATCGTCTCAATGTCGCATATCACCAAATTGGAGTATACAAATTATATTGTATATATCGATAACGCACAAGGCGTGGTACAAATCGACATCATGCCAAATGTGCAAGAATTTCTGCAAGGTCTACCATATCAGCTATGTACAGGTGAAAAATTATGTCGATATTTGCGTAGCAACGTAATTCCGTGCAACCAATACACAAATCGCAGTGACATTGAAACCCAATACCACGCTTACGCATTACCCATTCCGGTAGGAGAATATACAGTAAGCTATGTATGGGAAGCAACACAGCAATTTAACCCAGATTATACCGAATTCACCCGGATTGTTATTCATTCCGGTGAAGAATATATTTATTAAAGGAGAATAGCACTATGCCCTTTGTAATCATCCTGGTTGTGATTGTTCTCGGCTTAATTATCGCGAACATTCGCATCGTCCCACAGGCTTCCGAAATCGTTATCGAGCGACTCGGTAAGTTCCAGACGGTTTGGGATGCTGGTCTTCATGTAAAGATGCCCTTTATTGACCGCATGGCAAACCGCGTTCTGCTGAAAGAACAAATTCTCGATACTCCTCCCCAGTCTGTTATCACATCCGATAACGTCACCATGCAAATCGATGCTGTTGTGTACTACAAAGTAAGCAATTCTGAATTGTATACTTATGGTACCGCACGTCCCGTAGATGCACTTGCCAATCTCACCACCACGACCCTGCGTAACATCATCGGCGATATGTCTCTGGACCAAACACTGACTTCCCGTGACGCAGTTAACAGCAAAATGGCTGCTATTCTGGATAAAGAGACCGACCCCTGGGGCATCAAGGTCATCCGCGTCGAGCTACGCAACATCATCCCGCCTCCCGACATTCGTGAAGCCATGGAAAAGCAAATGCGTGCTGAACGCGAACGCCGCGAAACATTATTGCAGGCAGAAGGTCATAAGCAAGCCGCTGTTCTTCGTGCAGAAGGCGACAAGCAGGCTGCAATCCTGAAGGCAGAAGGCGAAAGAGATGCACGCATCGCTCGCGCCGAAGGTGAAGCAAAAGCTAAGCTGCTGAAGCAGCAGGCAGAAGCCGAAGCACTGCGTCTGTTGAAGGAATCCGCCCCCGATGCTGCCACTCTGGAATTAAAGCGCTATGATGCGCTGGTAGCCCTGGCAAATGGTCGCGCTGCAAAACTTATCGTACCTACCGATGTTGTGGATGCCACCAAACGCAATGTGATTTTCAGCGAAACCACAGAACTTGGCGACCATACCACCCCCGCCGCAGAAGATGCAAAGACACCCTTTGTGGATGACTGCTGCGACCACCTGTTGGACGACCCCCAGTACAGAGACCTGGTTGGTAAACACCAGTAATATAAGAAGGACGCCATCGTGGCGTCCTTTTTATTACGCCCCCAGAGGCTCCACAAGCCCCGCAGAGCGATTTTTGTGCCGCAACCAAGAAAGTGTTCACCCCATACAAAACCGCGCTTAAATCGCCTCTAAAACGACGTGACGCGTCCATCCGCAACACAATCATAAATACGCTCAGGAGCCCACAGAATCGCCCAGGAGCGTCGCAACTACTTCACTGGTGTCAGAATGCCACCACAATACAAAACCGCTCAGAGCGCCGTTAAACGCCTTGTGCTGCCCTTTGTTATGAAGGGCAAGTGTTGGTCATAATTTAGTTGATGACAGGCAATACCCTATCACAAAAGACGAAAGGAGAACAACAATGGATACTTATCCCGTCATCCCCGACATGAAGAAATTGAACATCCGGTTCACATCTTCCTCTGTCCCCGGTTCTCTCTACTCAGAGAAACCTACTGTGTTTGCTGGTGAGCGTAAGGCGCTTTCATCGTGGCATGCACAGGTCCTCTCCAAAGTTGTTGTCATTTGTCGGTTAGTCGTGAGTAAGGAATGTGCGTCATGGAGCAAAGCTCTATCGATGTACGTCAAGGCACTCTCCGTGCTTCCATCAAGGAGTTTCACACCAGCGCAAACACTCCAGACATAGTCATTCTCGCTTGTGCACAGCACGAACGGTTGACATATGTCACTCACCACCACACCACCAATGACAGCACACCGGAAGGCGTCGCACAAGTCCTATAATCGTAATCTGACCGTCAGTCAGAGTGCGATACCGGTCCTCTGAGGAGAACCACCAACACGGCACCCGCATTCAATGTGGGTGCCATTTTTCTTAACAATTATCGTTGTGGAAAGGTTTTGAACCCACTGTCATTATATAATTGAAAACACCAAGCCGCCGTGCGTATCACACGCCGGACACAAGGAGAGGCATTACGGTGTTCGATACGCCATAGACTTATTGTTTTCACATCCGAGAGACCCAACAAATTTCAGTTCATGGAGGAACAATATGGTACGAATTATCAACAACCAGAGCACTGGCAAGACCCGTCAGTTACTGACTTATGCCAAAGAAAACAACTGCATCGTCGTATGCCCAATCCCGAATCGCATGCAAGATAAAGCTGTGCGATATGGTCTCGGCTATATCGATTGCATTTCCTACGAAGACTTCCTTAACGACTACAAGGCCGGCGCCATAACAGAAGGAAAGTATGTCGTAGACGAGCTGGAAAAACTGGTAATGCTGATGTTCCAAAATGGCGCCGCACTCGAAGGTTACTGCTTAACCACCGATGCGTAATCCCAGACCTCGCAGGAGGCTCTGTAAGGCTCTACAAGCCACGCTATTCCCAAGGCAACACCAATCCCGCACACATTGCCACAGGCGCTCCTGAGGGCTTCTAAACGCCCAGAAACAGCATTGTGGCTACCAGATATAATACACAGAAAAACACCCCTTGGTCTTGGACCAAGGGGTGTTCTTTAGTTACGCAGCAACTTCGAAATCTCTACGCAATCCATCACGATTACCCATAGCAGAAGCCTGCACCAGGGTGCCAAGCGCTCTGTTGTATGTCTCGCGAGATACGTAGAAAGATACGCCGTCTTCGTAAACCAGCTGGCACTTTTCGTCACCAATAATGATATCAACCAGTGCGGGAGGTGTACTCATAGCAGCCATATCGATTCTCCTTTCTTAATATTCCCAGTCGTTCACAGGCAATGCAGGATGCTTAGCAACAATGGACAAAAGCTCCGCAATGTGCACGTCCATAGACCGGAAGAGTTCGTCCTTATCGCCAGGAATAGCGATGTTATTTCTCTGCAGCAAAGCCGCAAAAGACTGATAAATTGCCTCTTTCGCAACGGTGATATCAGCGCCATTTCCGCGCACACCAATCACGATATTGGCAAGTTCTTCGGTGATGCCATCCTCAAATTCAGAGTATGTGCCACCATACAAGGGTGCTTCATCTTCATTACCCTCGCGGTCCTCATCCGGAACCATAATGTCGTTATCCGCCAGCAAATCATCATAAATACTCGCCAAGTTTGCAGATATCTGACGGATGTGTAACTCGCCGTCACGCACAACGAGTTCTTCGGTTGTTACAACCTGTGCCATTGTCAAATCACTCCTTTTTTCTGATATAACCTTAGAGGTTATTCATCAAAATAATGACCGACGAATGATATACGCAAGCTTTCTCTTAGCCCATCTCTTCATAATCTTCTTCATATAGTTTTCTCCTTAGCGCCTCTTTTTTTGCCGCCAATTCGGAGTTTCGACGGCGCAAATTAGCGACTTTTTTCAAAATTAGTTGACGGCGATTTTCGCCGATTTCGTCCATCGTTTCCTGAATCCAGTTGTCACGATGTACTACCGCAAACAGCTTTTGCAATAGCTCTCCGCTCCACTGTACCATCATCATGTCGCCATCTGCGACAATATCATCCTGCCAGTTTGGCACAACAAAACGACCGATTTGAACATGCTGTTCGTTAGGAAGCATCTTGTGTTCCACAGGGAAATATCCATACGGATTAAGTGCAAACTCATTTGCATGAGCATGCAAATATTTGTAGAAGGGGAGTAGTGATTGCATCTTTCGAGTAAGCTCTTCCTGCTCCGTATGGTATGTACGAATGCGCGTTTCATTGGATAAAATGTTACGTTGACACAATATCATCTCACGTTCCAACAGTTCACGAGCACCATCAGGAAGTGCAATATAATACATCCATTCAACTTCCAAAACTACTGTACTGTATCCCGCCTGAACATCCACGACATTCAATTTCGGCTTATGCTGGTTGATAAGCAAACGCTCCAAAGCAGACATCTCAACCTCGTTTGCGCATTCATGAAAGTAAATTTCGCTACGTTCCAAGTACGGCACAAACTTCTCTTCCAAGCCCTGACCGGAAGCATGTTCTGCAACACGCCGATGAATATCATCGGTCTTACCAATGTAAATGACTTCGCCATCATATATGTATTTATATACAAAATATCTCATCAATATACCAACCCCTCTGTATGTTTTCAATTCGCATTATGACAGAATGGTGTATATTTATACACAACATATATGTGATATATAAATACAGCAAGAAAATACCCCCGACTCCGTGATGGAATCGGGGGTTCTGACGCCTTAGAGGGTGTCCAAAATGACAGAGCACAATCTATCGAGCGTTTCCTGTTCGTTGCCATTGGCATCGATAATGTAGTCAGCAGCAAGACCTTCCATGTCCGCAAACATAACCTCATCGTTAGCCAAACGCTTCTGAATTTTCTCCTCAGAGTCGCCACGCACACGCATACGGCGGGCAGCTTCTTCGGGCGTGATGTCGAGATAAACAACCACAAGAGACTTACCGTGATAGCGCTCGCGAAGAGTCTTTACGCCCTCAATATCGATGACATAAAGCGCACATTCGTCCAGCATAGAAGCCGGAACGCCATACTCGTTACCGTCAAACATGGTGTATGCGACCATCTCGTAGGTATCAAATTCAGCCTTGGAAACATAGACGTGACCAGGCTCGCCAGGGTATCTGGGAGGACGCGTCGTCATAGAGGCAACAGCCTTCAATACGTACGGTGCACCCATTTTTTCAAGGGCTTCTTCTATTGCCCAGGTGACAGTGGACTTACCAGAACCAGACGGACCCACAACACAGTAGAGTTTGTCGCAGCCAGTTTCAGCAAGTCTTTTTGCCAAGATTTCAATTTTGCTCATACTCGGATAGCTCCTTTTTTCAGTATTTGAATCGGTACGTATGCATACCATCATCAACTAAATAATGACCATTTCT